>ENA-OQKP01000579-OQKP01000579.1-human-gut-metagenome-genome-assembly--contig:-NODE-579-length-27842-cov-8.921234_pt1 | contig 27842 bp, 24 predicted proteins | sample MGYA00242780_ERZ504802 | MGnify/ENA primary metagenome ERZ504802 (study PRJEB26092, sample SAMD00036406) | human gut metagenome | host: Homo sapiens | study: EMG produced TPA metagenomics assembly of... | reverse complement strand
GGGCGGAGGCGTTGCCTGAACACGCGAAGCGTGTGAGTTGGCCGGAGCCCTGTCTAATTGGCGGCGGAACAAAAGGTCCAGAAAATTGCCGTGAATGCGTTTATACATGGCGGGGCTCTTTCGGACCTTTCGCAATTAAATCGCAATTTTGTTATGACCAGATAGAAAAAACGGCTGCTGTACAGCAACCGTTTAAAAAAAATAAAAAGCGCGAGACGGGATTCGAACCCGCGGCCCCCACCTTGGCAAGGTGGTGCTCCACCCCTGAGCCACTCGCGCATAAATTGAAAATATTTAATTTTCAAAGCAGGTGATGGGAATCGAACCCACGTATCTAGCTTGGAAGGCTAGTGTTCTACCATTGAACTACACCTGCACAGTGCCCAAAGTCGGAATCGAACCAACGACACGAGGATTTTCAGTCCTCTGCTCTACCAACTGAGCTATCTGGGCATCCCGGTCAGCAATGATTTGTATTACCGACAACGGTGATATCTTACCTTTTTTTAGGGAAAAAGTCAAGAGTTTTTTAAATTTTTTTTTTAATAATTTTTACTTTCTTTGGAAGGCGCTTCAAAAGGGAGCTTTACGTGTATTCTTTCCGGCCGCTGGCATCAGGTATTCCTTCTTCTTCTCTGTATTTTGCAACAGTACGCCGGGAAATGGAAATTCCCTTTTCTGCCAGTTTTTCTCCAAGGATACGGTCACTATAAGGCTTTTTCTTGTTTTCTTCTTCAATGATCTCATGGAGCAGCTGCTTGATCTTACGGGCAGTTACTGCTTTCGAAGGATCATCTGCCGTTTTGGTGGAAGGAGTACCTACATTTCGTGAGAAGAAGAAATTCATGGGATAGATTCCCCAGGAGCACTGAAGGTACTTTTTGCTGACAGCACGGCTGACAGTGGATTCATGGATCCCCAGCGCTTCTGCAATATCTGCCATACGCAGTGGCTTTAAATAGTTGGGACCATGGGTAAAGAAAGCTTCCTGGCGCTGTAAGATCACTCTGGATACATCCATCATAGTCTTGCTGCGCTGTGTGATGCACTGTTTGACCCATTCGGCCTGGCGGATCTTATTTCCAAGATATTCCTTTAATTCCTGGGAATCAGGAGCCTGATTCATCTGGCGGTAGTAGCTGTTGACTTCAATGCCCGGATACATGGATTCGTTTAATAAAATGTCAAAATGATCTTTGAATTTTACGATCGTAACATCCGGGATAATGTAGCGCAGCTGATCCCTGCTGCTGAAGGATACGCCTGGTTTAGGATTTAAGGATTTGATGATCTGGCAATAGCCAGCTGCTTCACCGGAAGAAAGGTGGAGTGTTCTGGCAATAGCCGGGATCTGGTTTTTAGCTACCATATCCAGATGATCATCAATCAGTGATTCCATCAGAGGCGTAAGCATCTTCTTGCGCTCTAGCTGGAGTTTTAGACAGTCTTCCAGATTAAAGGCACAGACGCCAGCAGGATCTAAGGATTTCAGTTCATTTAAGATATGGTCAATGGTTTCTGTATCTGTTTTAAAATAAGCAGCAATATCTTCTGGTGTTTCCGTCAGATATCCCCGGTTGTCCAGACTGTCCAGACAGAAATGGATGATCTCAGTTTCCAGTTCAGAGAAATTTTCTGTGATCAGCTGGGACCAGAGGTAGTCAGCTAATGTTTCGCCTTCATCGGTATTGATGTTCCAGGTGTCCCTAAAATCATAGTCGTCATCATTATTCTGACGCTGGTACAGATAATAATTTTCTTCGTTAAAGGAATTAAGCCACTGCTGCTGTTCAATGGACTCTTTCTGATTGTCTCCGGTCATTGGCTCTACAATATCGATCACCGGATTTTCCAGTGCAAGATCATTTACATATGTATTTAATTCCTGAGATGTCATCTGAAGGATCTCTGCAGACTGGATCATGCGTTGTGACAAGACCTGTGATTGCTTTACCTGTAGTTTCAGATCCATGGTAGTTCCCCCTCTTTTTTTGTGGTGTGTAAACAGACATTTTAAACTCGCGTTGACGCGATTTCCTGTATTCTGATACAGACAATGTGCTCATTACAGTATAGCATAAATCCGTAATTGGGACAATGCAGGGGTTTTGGGCAAAACAAAAAAGCTGCTTTATGATCCGTTTCCAGGAAATGAAAACCAGATCATAAGCAGCTTGTTTTATTGTAAAAAATGCCCAATGACAATTTCTCAGGATTCGCATAAATCTAAGTTTTCTGCTATAATCATCTATACCGCAACACAGAAATCTTTAACTTGCCAAAAAGCCTTTTCCAACGATCTCGCTGGAATTGGAGATCAGCATAAATGCAGTTGGTTCTACGCGCCGGATGTAGTTGCGCAGTCTCAATGCCTGACTGCGTTTCATGGTAGTCATGATAACTGTTTTATCGTGGTGAGTAAAGGCACCTTCTGCATGGTATACAGTTGCGCTGCGGTTTAAGTCATTGATAATAAAATCGCAGATCGGTTTTGGATCATCGCAGATGATGTTGAAGCATTTGCAAAGGTTGATATTCTCGATCACATCATCGATTACCAGTGATTTTGCGGCAAGACCGATGGTAGAGAATAAGCCGGTCTCTACTCCGAAGATAAAGTAAGAAGCGATCACAGATGCAATATCGACTAACATCAGCACAGTACCAATATTCATGCTGGAATATTTTTTTAAGACCATGGCAATGATGTCGGTACCGCCGCTGGATGCTCCGATATTAAAGAGGATCGCAGTTCCTACAGCCGGAAGAAAGATGGCAAACATCAGTTCAAGAAGCGGCTGGTTGGTAAGGGGGGCACTTAATGGACAGAAGCGTTCAAGAAGTGATAAGCTTACGGACATGACCATAGTTGCGTATACAGTCTTCAGTCCGAAGCTTCTGCCAAGGAATAAGAAACCTAGCAGCAGAAGGGCTGTATTGGTAACCGATGTAAAATCACTGGCGGACCAATGTGTCAGCTGGCTTACAACAGTGGAAAAACCGGTGATGCCTCCGAATGCAAAATGGTTTGGAAATTTGAAAAAGTAGATTCCGATCACCATGATCCAGATGCTGACGGTAATTAATCCATATTCATAAATGGTACGCCAAAATGGACTTTTTATTTCTTTCATCATCATAATGATTTAAATGCTCCTTAATAAGATATTTCTTAATTTTGTTAAGTGGGCTATTCATATTTTTAACCCTCTCCTATAATAGTAGGGAAGGGATACAAGTGCAATCACCTTTTTTATTAAGATAATAACAACAAAATGGTTGTAGCAAATGATTGCCGAAAGGAGAAGATAAAATGAAAGCAGAAAAAGAAAGAGAAGAACAGGAAGCCTGGGAGCTGGCTAAACAGCTGGTGCAGATTGACAGCTCTGATCCGGGAGCCTATGAAGAGGAGATCGGTCTGTGGATCACAGACTGGTTTAAAAAGCAGATCGCAGATTTTGGAGGAAAAATGGCAGACCAGATCCATGTAAGCCGTCTGGAAGTTCTGCCTGGCCGTTTTAATGTAATGGCAAAGATACCGGGAAAAACAGAAGGACCGGGACTTATTTATATCTGCCACATGGATACCGTTATGCTGGGAGATGGCTGGGATGAGGATATTTCGCCCTTAAGTGCCATGGTCCGTGACGGAAAAATGTATGGGCGTGGTGCCTGTGATATGAAATCCGGTCTTGCATGCGCCTTAAAGGCTTTTAAAAATATGGTAAAGAAGGTGGGAGAAAAAGGTGAACTTCCACAAAAGCCATTTGCAATGATCTGCTCTGTAGATGAAGAGGATTTTATGCGCGGAGTAGAAGCTGCTATTAAGGCTGGTTGGGTCACAAAAGATGACTGGATTTTGGATACAGAGCCTACGGACGGCCAGATCCAGGTAGCTCACAAGGGCAGAACCTGGTTTGAACTGACCATGACGGGAATTACCGCTCATGCCAGCAATCCGTGGAAGGGAGCGGATGCCATTGCAGCTATGGCAGAAGCCATCAGCAGCATCAGAAAAGAGATCAAAGCATGCCCGGCTCACCATGACCTGGGGATCTCTACGGTTACGTTTGGACAGATCACAGGTGGTTATCGCCCCTATGTAGTGCCGGACAGTGCCAAAGTGTGGATCGATATGCGTCTGGTGCCGCCTACAGATACAGCGGCAGCCAAAGCTATTGTAGACCGGGCGATCAGGAAAGCAGAGGAAGAAATACCGGGAGTAAAGGGAAGCTATATTATTACCGGCGATCGTCCTTATGTAGAAAAGGATGACAATTCAAAGCTTCTGGCAAATTTAAAAGCAGCAGTTGAGAAGGTAACTGGAGAAGAGGCAGTGGTAGGTTCTTTTAACGGATATACAGATACGGCGGTGATCGCAGGAACTCTGTTGAACCATAATTGTATGTCCTACGGTCCGGGAAGCTTAGAGCTGGCCCATAAGCCAAATGAGTATGTCCCATATGAAGATGTGTGCAGAGTGCAGAAGGTGCTTACTGCTCTGGCAGAAAATGTGCTGTTTGACGCTAAATTTTTATAAGGCTGACGCCCAAAGCTTCTTGTCCGCTGCAAGCGGGCAAGAAGATGCAAGGCTGAATTGTAGTTACTGTACATGGTAGGCACTTTTGGAACCGAAAGTGCCGTACGATAACGTAGTGGCAGCGGGAATTTGCCGTATTTAAATGCGAAGCCACGGCAAATTCCGTTGCTGGTCATGCAACGCATGAACAGTAACGAATTGTAACTTTTTAAGGATTTACTCAGTGCATTGTTTTGCCTTTTAAGAGAAAGTGTGCTATAGTGTAACCGATACGCAGAATGTGGATTTCTGCGGCTTTACAAAAGTGTTACTGAATACGAAGTTTAAGAGGAGAAGTACTATGAAAGAGACCGCATTAGTGATCATGGCAGCTGGTATTGGCAGCCGTTTTGGCGGAGGAATCAAGCAGTTAGCGCCGGTAGGCCCCAATGGCGAGATCATCATGGACTATTCTATCCATGATGCTATCGAAGCAGGATTTAATAAAGTAGTGTTTATTATCCGTAAGGACCTGGAAAAGGATTTTAAAGAGATCATCGGAAACAGAATTGAAAAGCAGATTCCGGTTATTTATGCATATCAGGAACTGGATGCGCTTCCAGAAGGATACAAAGTGACCGAAGGACGTACCAAGCCGTGGGGAACCGGACAGGCAGTTCTTACGATCAAAGGTCTGATCGACTGCCCATTCCTTGTGATCAATGCAGATGATTACTACGGAAAAGAAGGATTCCGCAAGATCCATGAATATATGGTAAATGAAATGAACGAAGATGGAGATGCTTATGACATCTGCATGGGCGGCTTTATTTTAAAGAATACCTTAAGCGATAATGGTGCTGTTACAAGAGGCGTTTGCGAAGAGGAAAATGGTATTCTTAAAAAAGTAACAGAGACCTATGATATCCGTATGATGGAAGACGGACTTCACGCAGCAGATGATGCAGGCAATCCTGTAAAGGTTCAGCCGGAGCAGCTTGTTTCTATGAATATGTGGGGACTTCCTGTTGGTTTCTTAAATGAGCTGGAGAAAGGTTTCCCTGAATTTCTTGACAGCTTAAAGCCAGGTGACATAAAGGCAGAATATCTGCTTCCAAAGATCATTGATCAGTTAGTACATGAAGGCAAAGCCAGAGTCCGTGTTCTGGATACACCAGATAAGTGGTTTGGTGTTACCTATAAGGAAGATAAGCAGGCAGTTGTAGATGCTATCAGAGGTCTGATCAGTGCAGGTGTTTACAAAGAGAAGCTGTTTGACTGATCAGACAAGCTTATTTGTGAACAGGCAATATTTACAAAGATATAAATTAGATAAAAGACATCGCAGAAATGCAATTTAAGCATTCTGCGGTGTCTTTTTTGAATAAAATTTACCATCAATGCCTATACTATAAAAACGAAACCAGTTATAAAATGGCAGGCAAAATTTTTATAGTAAATGTTTTCTAAATAGATACCGGGGTGGAGAACTTGGCAATGAGATTGTGGAAGTCGTTTCGGATGCAGCGAAAAGACGAAATTTCTTATTATGATACAATGGGAGAGTTTGAGGCGGAGCGGTTTGCTGTAAATTTAAACCAGCTGATCGCAGAGGAAATGGAAGAAAAACGAAAGGAAGGGGTCATATTTCTCTGTATTGGGACGGATCGGTCTACGGGAGACAGTCTGGGTCCGCTTGTAGGACATAAACTGCGAAAATACAGGCTAAAAAAAGCGGCAGTGATCGGAACACTGGATAAACCGGTCCACGCCGTGAACCTGGAACTTTATGCAGCCTACATCCGCACCCATTTCCCGGATCATGTGATCGTGGCTATTGATGCATCGGTGGGAAGTCCGGATCACGTTGGATTTGCAACATTGGGTAAGGGAGCACTTCAGCCGGGACTGGGGGTTTCTAAGGAACTGGGAGAAGTGGGAGATATTTCTATTACCGGGATCGTTGGCAGAGCGGGAAATCACGATCCGGTGATGCTCCAAAGTGTCCGTCTTTCTATGGTGATGAAAATGGCAGACTGTATCTGTGAAAGTATTGCCCTTGTCGAACGATTCTGGGAGAACACTGCCGTAATATGACAAAATTTTTGCACCTTATCTGCTACTCTTATGTGAGAACGTATAGGAGGGGATGCTGTAAAATACAACATCGATTTCTGCTATCCAGTTGTTCTGCCTCTTCGAGACATCTGTACGGGCAGAGCAGACTTTGGTCTGAGCTGAACGAACAGATGTAACGAGAAGCTGTGCAGACAACGGATGCAGAAGAACAGAGGCTGTATTTTGCAGCAGCCCAACAGCAGAAGGGGTGCTAATATGGGCGAATTATATGAACTTTATCCTAAGCTGCCGAAGAACATCCGACAGATTGGGGAACGTGATACAGTATTGCGGCTTTATGTGGAAGATTATGTAAATACATATTTAAAACGATTAAAACCAGGAGCCGGGCAGAGCCTGAGGGTGGGACTGCTTCTTGGAAGCCGGGAGATCCATGAGGATATGCCCTATGTATTTGTGGATGGGGCCATGGAAATGGAATTACTGCCCCAGGATGGGGAAAAAGTGGTATTTACAGAGGAAGCCTGGAAAAAGGCATACCAGCAGGTGGAGACCATGTTTCCAAGAAGAACGGTTCAAGGGTGGTTTTTGTGTGCAGGTGAAGGAGTTACTTTAAGTCCGTTAAATTACTGGCGGCAGCACAGTCAGTATTTTACCGGAAAAAATCAGCTGATGTATTTAAACAGCGGCTTAGATGGGGAGGAAGCAGTATATATTACATCGTCAGATGGCTTTTACCAGCTGCGGGGTTACAGCATTTATTATGAGCGCAACCAGCTGATGCAGGACTATATGATCGCCAGAAAGGATATTTTGCGGGAAGAAAGCAAAACGGATGACCGGGCGATCCGGGATTTTCGAAAAAAAATGGACGAGCATCGCACAGCGGCTGTGCATCAGCGGAGTACTGTAAGTATTCTTTCCGGACTTTGCAGTGTATTAGCGGTAATGGTGCTGGCAGGCGGTGTTGCCATGTTTAATAATTATAAAAAACTCCATGAAATGGAGCAGGTAATGGCATCTGCAGATCCTGCATCATTGATTCGGGAAGCGAGAGGCGGCGTGTATCCAAGGGAAGGAAAGGAAGAAAGTCAGGAAAAGGCGATGGAAGTTTTGCCGGAGACAATGGTGACGGGCAATGAGATGTCTGGGGCAGAAACAGGCACTTTAGAGAGTAGAAGTAACAGTACGGATGCATTTCAGTCTGAACAGACGCAGCAGTCTTTAGAAACTGATCAGGAATCTGCACCAGAAACAACAACTGCAGGCGTATCTGTGGAAACAACCGCTGCTTCTGCCGAACCTGCCAATTCCACCCCATCTTACAAAGTATATGTAGTAGGCGAAGGTGAGACACTTTATGGTATCTGCTTTAAGGAATACAATAATATCAGAAAGCTGGAGGAGATCTGCCGCATCAATTCTCTGACAGATGAAAATAGTATTTATGCAGGCCAGAAGCTGCTGCTTCCCTGAAATTTTCCCTAAACGGTAACTACTGTTGCCTGTTTCTGAGGATTAGTTGTCGATTTTTCCTGTGAAATGTTGTATACTTAAACGAGTATATGATATGACAGCTATAAAAGAATATTTCACAGGAGACAAGGATGGATAATTCCAGTTTAATGAACCGTGAAAATAAAAAAAAGCAGCTGCGGCGTCAGATCGTTCCTCCTATGTACAAGAATGAAGAGGAAAGTGAGCAGGCAATCCGGGAAGCTCATAAAAAAACGGTCAGGAAACGTCTGACAATCTTTATTATTGTGGCAGTGCTCTTAGGAGGCGCTGCTTTTGGGGTTTATTATTATGACCGTTATCATTCTTTTTACGATTATCAGGTGATCTGGGAAAAGAACCTGACAGAGGAGAACCAGGAGGCAGCTGTAAAAGGCGAAGGAAGCTTCTGCGGCTATGCTGCTTTTGGAGATGGTGTGATCAAGTACACCAAGGATGGAGCTTCTTATATAGATGGCAGAGGAAAAGCCATCTGGATGCAGAGTTATGAGATGAAAGCCCCTTTTGTTACTGTAAATGGTGATTTTGCAGCCATTGGAGATAAGCAGGGAAATTCTATTTATATTTGTGACCGCAGCGGGTGTCAGGGACAGGCTACCACTGCATTGCCGATCCTTTCGTTATCTGTATCTGCCAAAGGTGTGGTTGCCTCTGTACAGGAAGATTCCAAAGCAAGCTATATTTATTTGTATAAAAAAGACGGAAGTGCTTTGGATATCTATGTAAAATCTCTTTTATCCGGTGATGGCTATCCGGTGGATGTAAGTCTTTCACCAGGAGGAACCCAGTGGATCACTTCATTTATGTATCTGGAACAGGGAATGATCAAAAATAAGATCGTTTTTTATAATTTTGGTCTTGGAAAGAATGATCCAAAGCGAGTGGTAGGTATTTTCCTTCCTGAAGATCTGAATGATGCTATGGCCGGGAAAGTACGGTTTATGGACGAAAGCCATGCAGTGATCTTTACAGATAAGGGATTGCAGTTTTTCTCCACCCGTGTGGAAACTTCCCCGGAATCAATCAGCCAGATCTTGCTGGATGAAAATATCCGGAGTATCAGTTATACCGATCAGTACGCAGGTGTTGTAACGGACAACGGAGAGGGCGCCGATCCATATTGTCTGCGCATTTATAAACCAGATGGAAGCCTGGTGTTTGATACTACATTCAGTTATCAGTATACGGGTTTTGAGATAGACGGAGATAGGGTGATGCTGTATAATGACAATTCCTGTTGTATTTACAACATGGCTGGAACACAGAAGTTCAGCGGTACCTTTGATTTTACAGTAAATAAAGTGCTGGCCGGCCGTTTCCCGGGAACCATTCTTATAATGGGAAATCAGAAAATGGAAGAAATACGGCTGAAGTAAATACATGAATTAAGAAAGCGAGGATATATACTATGGGGATGAAATGCATTGGTGTTGATATAGGCGGAACAAGCGTAAAGATCGGTCTTTTTGAAACCACAGGAGAGCTTTTGACCAAATGGGAAGTAAAGACACGTAAGGAAAACGGGGGTGTGAACATTCTTCCGGATGTGGCTGCTTCTATTCGTAAAAAGCTGGAGGAAATGGGGCTGGATCTGAAAAAGGATATTGCAGGTGCCGGAATGGGTGTTCCAGGACCTGTTATGCCGGATGGCTATGTAGAAGTATGCGTAAACCTTGGCTGGCATGATCTGAATCCACAGGAAGAATTAAGCCGCCTTTTAGACGGTATTCCTGTAAAGAGTGGAAATGATGCCAATGTAGCAGCTCTGGGTGAAATGTGGCAGGGAGGCGGAAAAGGATATTCGGATCTGGTTATGGTCACATTAGGAACCGGTGTTGGCGGCGGTGTGATCCTGGATCAGAAAATTATTGCCGGAAAACATGGTCTTGGCGGTGAGATCGGTCATATCCATGTCCGCGATGATGAATGGGAACACTGCAACTGCGGTGGTGTTGGCTGTTTAGAACAGGTAAGCTCTGCTACCGGTATTGCCAGAGAAGCAAGAAGGACCATGGCAAAGTCTGACAAACCGTCTGTACTTCGTGAATTTGGAGATAATGTAAGTGCCAAAAATGTACTGGATGCTGCAAAAGCAGGTGATGAGATGGCATTAGAGGTAATGAAGACAGTCAGCCATTATCTGGGGCTGGCATTGGCACAGGTAGCACTTACAGTGGATCCGGAGATCTTCGTTATCGGCGGCGGTGTATCTAAGGCCGGACAGTTCCTGATCGACATGGTACAGAAGGATTACGATTACTTTACCCCTATTTCCAAGAATAAGGGAAAACTGGGTCTGGCAACACTGGGAAATGATGCCGGCATTTACGGGGCAGCAAGGCTGGTATTGTAAAATAGAGCGCTTTACTGATTGCAGCAAGGCACTAGTACAATTCATTTTAAATAACAAACTATTTTAATGTACCTTCCGATTATGGTATGATTGAACTATCGGAGGTACCAATTATGCCTAATACAATTAAAATTATTTCTTTAACAGATGATGATAAATGTTACTTAAATAAACTACTGACTCAGAGCACTTTGGAAATCTGTGTTTATCAACGTGCCAGGATCCTTCTTCTCAAAGCTGAGGGTGCATCTAACGAAGCAATTGCAGATAAACTGGATATTGGAATCGGTGTGGTAAAACGTTGTCTTAACAAATTCAAAGAGAACGGTGTTGAAGCTGCTTTACGTGATAGCAAAGGCCGAGGAAGAAAAGCAGAAATCACCGATGACGATATCACCTGGGTAATCAGTAAAGCCGGCCAAAAACCGAAGGATTACGGCTATTCTGCTGAATTCTGGTATCCCATGAGTTTCAGAAAATTCATCAATTCTATAGCAGAAGCGGAAGGACATTCCCGTATGGCAACAGTAGCTGAAACAACACTTCGGAAAATCCTGAGCAATGCAAGGATCAAACCATTCTAGGTGTCCTATTACTACGAAAAATGCAATCTGAACTTGATGCAAAAATGCATGATGTTCTTGTTATCTACAAGCAGATTGAAATGCAGTTTGACAAGGATGAAAAACTGATTCCCTTTGAGAGAGATGCCGTACCTACACTGTTTTATGATGAAAAGCCCGGAATTCAGGCGATTGCCACCACAGGTGAAAGACCGTCCACCGATTCCGAATACAGATAAAAGCAGTGGATATTAACGAGATTATGAGTATGTCAGGTTGGGTACCCTCTCTCTGCTTGCAGCAATTGATCTGCTCTCAGGAGAAGCAATTCCGTTAGTAAGGCAAGCATCGTGTTTGCGCGATGAAACGCTTCGGATATGATCATAAAATTCCTGGGAAGGTTACACGAAGTGCAGGATATGTAAAGTATGACTTTGTCACAGAATCACATGATATGGAGCGAGTCTTAAAAGACTGCTACGATAGATATAGGACCCTTGGTATTCCGGATGAGGTAGTTAGAAGAAACTTAAGAGATCCAAGTGCGACAGTCATGGATTACCTAAATGCGTCCTGTTATAGCTATGAAGAGATGTATGAGAGAAGATGCAAGCTTACAATCGGATAGAGAATGATTAGCTAAACTTGTGCCCTGGCTGATGAAAATCAGCTAGGGCATTTTGCGCTTGATCCGGTAAAAACAATGATAGATAGTAACGACTATCTAAAATCACTAAAGTATTGTTTGTGCAAAAAACTTTTGCGTAATTTCAATAAAGGCGTTTGCATATGTAGAAAGATAAGCACCGTTACGATAAGCAATAACTAGATCGGATGTAACGATAGGATTGCCAATAATGAAATATTGAGCAGAAGACTCACCATGCAAGAAACGAATAAATGTTTCAGGGGCAAAGCTAATGCCCACTTCTGCAGCAGATAATCGTACTGCAGTTTCTACATTGGCAGTACATAGAATGATATGCGGAGCTATCTTTTCTTTTTTAAAAAGCTCATCACATATTTGCCGTGTGCGCTGATTGGGCTTAGTCAGAATAAAATCTTCATTACGAAAAAGAGACAAATCTATCCATGGAAATGAATACCCATCTACTTTTTTTCCGTGTTTGATTAAAGGGTTATTTTGTGGCACAGCCATCAATAAGCATTCTTTACGAATCAAAGTATAGTGTATAGCTGGATTTTTTATGGGAAGATGTATAATAGCAAGATCAACATTTCCATCCAATAAGAGTTTTTCCAAAGGTTGGGAGTCACTTTCGTTAAGAGTAAGCCTGATATGAGGATATAACTTACGAAACTCTGGAATAACTGACGGGAGTATGTGAGACCCGCGAATGACAGGTACAGCTATCTTCAATTCTCCGTCGTTGCAGCCAGCTATGTCTTGTAACTCACGTTCCAGGCTATCGCGGCAGGTTGCAATTTCCTTTGCTCTAGCTAAATAGCGTTCTCCAGCATAAGTAAGAACAAACCGATTTCCTATACGATTAAATAAAGGAAGGTTTACTCGCTTTTCCAATCCTGTAATATATTTACTCAAAGCAGGTTGGCTGATATATAGGCTTTCTGCAGCTTTAGAAATATTTCCATATTTTGCAACTGCTATCAAATAATCAATATCTTTTAATTCCATCTTAATCCAATTCAGAGTATAACTTTAAGTTAATATTATATTCGATTTTATTCATTTGCTTTATTATAATACAATTATTATAATAAAGTCAATGAATGAAAGTTAAACACACCGGCCGGTGAGATAAATAATAATAAGGAGCTATAAAAATGAACGAGATTTCAGGTCTATTGCTTACTAAACCACTAGAAAAGGGCATACCGTCAGTTCTGTTTATCCCCGGAAATATGTGCTGCCCAACTGTATTTAATGATATTACAGTGCCGGAGGGAGTTCAGTCTTCGACCATCGATTGGGCTATGTCACCTGGGCCATGGGATATTGAAACACTTGGAAAAAGAGTAGCCAACTTAGTATTAGAGCAGGAACTGGGTCCAACAATCCTCTGTGGCTATTCTGCAGGTGGAGTAATTGCCATGTTGGCAGCAATTGCATTGGGGAGCCGTGCATCAGGGCTTTTGATTTCTAACACAGGAGCTAATACGAAAGGACATGGTGATCCTAATTTTCCACAAAGAATTTTAGATAACTGGGGAACTCCGGAATTAAATGAACCATTTTTATCCAGAGTTTTTGCTAGGCCTATTCCTCCGAAACTTCAGGCGGAAACAGAAGCATATTATAAGACGTTAAATAGAGATGCAGTTTATCAAGCAGCTTATTCGTTACGACAAATGGATATCTCATCACAACTGTCTCAATTGAAGTGTCCTGTTACCATTGCGCATGGAGTATTGGATATCTCCAGAACCCCGCAACATGCAGAACAATTGCGACAGCTTATCCCTGGTGCAAAGTTAGTCTGGTTGGATGGTGGACATACTATTATGGTGGAAGATCGTGAAGGCTGGCAAAAGGAATTGAATGAGCTGATTGGGAAAATGACGAATAAAGCTGATTGAAATAATTTAATTAAACAATGCGAATCATCTTATTTTAAGATGTATAGACTAAAGAAAGAGGTGTAACGATGCTACTTGCTATTGCGGGCTTTGCAATTATATTTGCAATGATTTATTTGTTATTCCGTGGGAAAACTACTCCTGTTGTTGCGTTTGTACTGCTTCCTCTGACAGCAGCTATTTTGGTTGGATTTACGCCAACTGAAATTGCTGAATTTGTAACCAAAGGTGTTACCTCTACTTGGAAGACTGCTGCACTCTTCATCTTTTCTGTTACATACTTTGGCATCATGTCGGATGCTGGCATGTTTGATAAAATTATCAAAAAGCTAGTTGGAGCTGCTGGTAATAATATTACACTTCTGTTTATTGTTACTTCGCTTATCGCTATGTTTGCACATCTGGACGGATCTGGCGCAACGACATTTCTTATCACAATACCGGCCCTGATGCCACTATATAAAAAATTGCACCTTCGTGTTACTTCATTACTTTTAGTAGCCAGTGCATCGATGGGGGTCATGAATTTGGTTCCTTGGGGAGGATCCACTCTTAGAGCGGCAACTGTATTAAATATGGATGCCACTGAACTTTGGAGAGAGCTTATTCCGGTGCAGGTTATCGGACTTGTAATGGCGTTAGGACTGGCAATTGTGATTTCGCGTATAGAGATTAAACGTCTGAAATCCTTAAAAGCTTCAGACTTAGAACAGTATGATGAAGAGGCTGCAGCAGAAGAGGAGCTTGGACTGAAAAGGCCAAAATTATTACCTTTCAATCTTCTGCTTACCTTGGGTATTATTGTAGTTCTTATGACAATACCAAAGTTTCCAAGCTTTGCAGTATTTATGATAGGCGTTGCGATTGCATTACCTGTTAACTATCCATCTAGCAGTGATCAGAATGAGCGCATTAAAGCTCATGCACCTGCAGCAATGCTAATGGCAATTACCTTGCTTTCTGCTGGCGTGCTACTGGGCATTATGACCAATAGTGGTATGATTGATGCTATGGCAAATACTCTTATTCAGTGCTTACCTGATTTTGCTGTTAAATATCTGCATCTGATTGTGGCGGCATTGACAGTTCCTATTCATCTTGTTATTGGAACTGATCCTTATTATTATGGTCTGTTACCAATTGTTATTGATGTAGTAGGAACCTATGGTATTCCTGCAAGAGCAGCAGCATTTGCAATGTTGATCGGAGAAAATGTAGCTTTCCCTGTAAGTGCAGTGGTTCCATCGGTATACTTAGGAATCGGCCTTGCCGGGGTTGAATATAAAGAGCATTTAAAGTATTCGTTTAAATGGCTGTGGGGATTAAGTGTGTGCATGCTTTTGATTGCGCTACTGTTTGGCTTAGTTGCATAAGTTTGCTATAACCCATCTATAAATTAGGAACAAATAAATTACAGTTGAGGCTGTCGTACCTCCAGATTTTTAAATCTGGAAGTGCGGCAGTCTCTTTTATTATGGACTTTAGTCTGTTGAGCCCATTGGAGTTTTTCGTTGTTCCGAAAAATGGAGATGGGCGAAACAATAAACCACCCGCTATGCGGGTGCGCGTCGATTGTTATACAAAAAATCACCTTTCCGTTTACAATAGAGTTGTTCAGGCTGTATTGCAGAAAGGAAAGGTAATTTATGGCGAAGAAAGAAAATTCACTTGCGCATATGAAATGGATGTGCAAATATCATATCGTCTTCACACCTAAGTATAGACGAAAAATAATTTACAATCAATACAAAGCGGATATAAGAGATATTATAAAACAATTGTGTAGTTATAAAGGTGTTGAAATTATTGAGGGTCATCTAATGCCAGATCATATCCATATGTTAGTAAGTATTCCGCCAAAGATAAGTGTATCATCATTCATGGGATATTTAAAAGGGAAAAGTGCGCTTATGATATTCGATAAACACGCAAATTTAAAGTATAAATTTGGAAATCGTCATTTCTGGGCAGAAGGATATTATGTTAGCACAGTAGGATTAAATGAGGCTACAATAAAAAAATATATCCAAGAGCAGGAAAAGCATGATATAGCAATGGATAAGCTAAGTGTAAAGGAATATGAAGACCCTTTTAAGGGTTAATGCCAAGTAGTAACAATACCCTTTAAGGGGTAGCGACGAGTCAAGAGCAATATGGCTTGAACGGAGCTGTGGGAAGGCTGTGTAAACAGAATTCCCACAGTCTAAAGAGAAAGCCAGCGCCTTGAGACGCTGGCCTAGTAACAAGGGCTTATAGCCCTAGTGCAAACCACCCGTTGGACGGCGGGTTATTTGTTATATTATGATACCAGGGTCAAAAGGTCCGAAATCCGCTGCAAGCTTGCTTGCAAGAGGATTTTTGACCTTGGGACCCGCCAAAAACATGAATAAGCAGCCATTTTTCATAGAAAAATGAGCGGATTATGAATGTTTTTAGGATTGTGAGAACACGCAGTGCGAAACAATCCGGTATCATAGTATGTAATTATCATTACTGGACCCAGACACCGTTTGCGTCTACATTGTAACCATCTGGAGTAGTGCAGTTTACATACAGAGCACCGTCAGGAGCCAGGCAGTAGTCTAAGCCGCCTACTTTGATCCAGCCGGTAGCCATGTAGCCTTCTGCATCGAAATAGTACCACTTTCCGCTTACATCTTTCCACTGAGATGCCGGGTAGGAACCATCCGCATTCTGCCACCACCAGCGGATACCATCAGCCGCTTTCTGCCAGCCTTCAGAAACAGTATTGCCGCCGTTGTCAAAAGTGGAGCCAGGAGTCCAGGAATTGGAGGTCACCCATTTGCTCTTTGCATTATTGCTGGATTTGACGGAACGCACTTTAAAGGTGTAGTTAGAGCCTGCGCTTACCCAGCTGGAAAAATCATAGGAAGTTCCATATACAGAAACGATAGAGTTGGAACCGTCTGGAGGTGTTACTATGGAACCATCTTTATATAACTGTACCTGGAAATATTTGGCAGAGGTAACATCCCCCCAGGTTGCTGTTCCTTCGGAAGCAGTATCCCAGACAGCATTACTTGGTGCAGGTGCATCACTCATATCAGCATTTTTATCAAATACCAGACGGATATTTAATGCAAGAGTTGCACCGCCGTCCTGCTTTTTGGCGCTGACAAATTCTACTTTGTCATAGCGGGACTTAATAGAGCTGGCCAGAGTCAGTTTGAAGTTGCTGGAACTGGTTCCGGAGAAAGTGTATTCATCTTCGTCTTCCAGACCGATCAGGATCTGGGCTTCTGGTGGATTTGACTTGCTCCAGTCATCCCCTTCGTCATTGGTAACTTCGACAGAGTCAATGTAGTAATAGCTGGTGTTGTCACCGGTAGGTGTTACCTCTACTTCGCCGCCGCTGTTTCCAGAGCGGATATCGGTGTTGACAGTCAGGTTGATCTTTCCTACTTTCTTTTTGCTTGCTGCAAAGGCACATGGAGCCATGCAGGAAGAAAGGAGAAGAGCGGAAAGGAGAATGGCAGTTGCTTTTTTAAAACGGATCATATGCATCGTCCTTTCTTTTACCAATTGTCTGACGACAATTTCAGTATTGTTAGATATTTATAACTATAGCATAATTATAACTCTTTTTAAAGCAATGCTGCCTTTGAAAAAGGTTAAAAAACGAATTGTAAGAAAAATTTAAGTGAACTTTGTCCCTTTTATAAAGAAGTAGAACTGGGCAGTGAGAAAATAAACTCGGTTCCCACTCCTTCTGTACTGATCACATCAATATTTTCCCCATGGGCCTGTATGATCTCTTTTACAATGGAAAGTCCAAGTCCGGTGCCCCGCTTGTCTTTGCCTCTGGAAAGATCCGTTTTGTAGAAACGGTCCCAGATTTTTTTAATGCTGTCTCTGGGAATACCGATTCCCGTATCTTTTACGGAAACGAAGATCTTTTCATATTTGCTGGATGCCTGGATATAGATCACAGAGTCATCGTGGCTGAATTTGATGGCATTGTCGATCAGGTTATAGAGAACCTGTTGGATCTTTCCCATGTCTGCATATACCATCTGGATATTATCGGAAAATGTAAGATCAAAGCGTATATGCCTAGAATCACAGGTGCCTTCAAAAGAGGCGGCAGTATCTTTGATCACCCGGTTGATGTCAAAATTGGTACGGGATAAAAATCCTTTGGCATCTAAAGAGTTAAGCGTCAGCATGCTTTCAGTCAGCTTATGAAGGCGCTCTGTCTCAGAAATAACCCTGGATAAGTATTTTTCATACATTTCCGGTGGAATGGTTCCGTCTAAAATGGCTTCCAGATATCCTTTAATGGAAGTCAGCGGTGAGCGGAAATCATGGGAGACATTGGCAATAAAATTGCGCTGATATTCTTCCATTTTATTAAGCTCATCAGACATATAGTTTAAGGTATTGGAAAGATACCCCATTTCATCATGGGCATTTACCTTGATCCGGTAACTTAAGTTGCCTGCAGCGTACTCATTGGCTCCTGCAGCGATCTTTCGCAGCGGCAGATATACAGTGATGGTGAACACCACAAGGATGACCAGAGACAGAGCAAAAATAATGGCACAGGTCATATAAAGGATATCCAGGATATGGCTCTGGGAATTTGCAATCTCGCTGATGGGAAGGTGGATCAGCACATACCCATAAGTGGTGTAATTGCCGGTTACGGGAGCAGATACACTAAGTACATTCTGGTCAAAAAGTTTGTAATATGTGCCAATGGTATAGGAACGGTTTCCTGTGGCCGTGGGGTCAAAATCCGGAATGGTGGTGTGGATCCTGTTGCCGTTTTTGCTGTCCATGATCACAACGCCGCTTTTGTTGACCACCCATATTTCTGTGCGCAGATAAGTGGAAACATTTTTTAACTGAGTGGAAAAAAGATCCATATCCTGATGCTGGCCCTGATACATAAGACTGCAGGAAGCGGCAATATCATTTGCTTCATCGTAAAGGGCATTTGCCCGGTCTTTGATCAGATAATCCCGGGTCATGCCGGAGGAAAAGGAAGCAATGGTAAGCACACTTAAAAGACCGAAGATCAGATAGCCCAGTATAAATTTGGAATAAAGGGAGCGAGCCATCGGATCACCTCTTTACTTCAAACTTATAGCCAATGCCCCATACTGTGGTAATGGCCCAGTTGGCGTGATCTTTGATCTTTTCACGCAGGCGTTTAATGTGAACGTCTACTGTACGGGTATCTCCGATGTATTCATAGCCCCAGATATGGTCTAAAAGCTGCTCTCTGGTAAATACCTGGTTAGGAGAGGAAGCCAGGAAGTATAAAAGTTCCAGCTCCTTAGGAGGCATTTCTATGGAATGCCCCTTATAAATAACAGAATAGTTGGTCAGGTTGACGATCAGGTCCGGATATTCTACATAGTCCCCCTGCTGTTTTGGCTCAATTACTGTGGCAGCAGGAGAAGCCTGATAACGGCGCAGAACTGCTTTTACTCTGGCTACCAGTTCTTTGGAGTCAAATGGTTTGATCATATAGTCATCAGCACCCAGTTCCAGACCAAGGACTTTATCAAAGATCTCACCTTTGGCGGAAAGCATGATAATAGGTACCTGGGAACTGGCACGCAGCTCCCGGCATACCTGGTAGCCGTCCATGCCTGGAAGCATCAGGTCTAAAAGGATCAGATTAGGCTTAAATTCCGGGAACCGTTTTAAAGCCTCTTCCCCGTCGCCTACGATCATAGTTTCATAACACTCTTTCATCAGATAAAGCGAGATCAGCTCTGCGATGTTGGCATCATCATCTACAATAAGTATCCGCTGTTTTTCTGCCATTGTAAGTTACCTCCCTACTTAAATGTGACAATAGTTACGCCGGTTCCGCCTTCGCCGAGTTCGCCCAGACGGAAATCTTTTACATATTTTAACTGTTTTAAACGTTTGTGACAGGCGGTTTTTAAAGCGCCGGTGCCTCTTCCATGGACTACGCGTACACTTGGCAGGTGGGCCAGATAAGCGTCATCTAAGTATTTTTCCATGGTAGGAACGGCTTCGTCAGTGGTCATTCCGATCAGATTGACTTCTGGTGAGACAGAGAAGGATTTTGACATCTTGATCTGTCCTGAGCCGGAATTAGAACCTTTTGCCTGTGAAAAAGTCTTCTTGGATCTGTTAGCCCCTACACCGGAAACAGAACCGTAGGAGCGGGATGAGCCGTCACCTAAAGTGGCGTTTATATCATCTTCACGGATCAGTTCGATATCCCGGATATTGACCTTGGAACGCAGGATACCCATTTGCACAAATAAGTTTCCTGTGCTGTCAGGAAGGGAGCTGACGGTACCTTTTAAGTTCATGGAAAGAACTTTGACGCCGTCACCGATCTTTAATTTTTTAGCGGAAACAGGCTGGCTTGGCCCTTTTGCCTTTACTGCAAGCTTATCGTCTGTTTTCTTTAACTGTTCACGGAGTTTGCTTCGCTGGGCTTCTAATTCTTTGCTTACACTGGAATCTGCTGCCAGTTTGTTGATCTGACGGATGGTCTGGTCAGCAGTTTCCTTGGCTTCACGAAGGATGCGCTGGGCTTCTTCCGCTGCATTGCGGATCACCTTGTCTTTTCGCTCATCCAGATGCTCTTCCTTGCGGGTGAGGCGGGACTTTAACTGGGTAATCTCTTCTTTATAAGAACGGATCTCCTCCTGTTCTTTTTCAATGGTCACGCGGCTGTTTTCCAGACTGGCTAACAGGTCTTCAAAGGACTCATCCTTGGCTTCCAGATGGTTCTTGGCATCTTCGATAATATAGTCCGGCAGTCCCAGTTTTTTGGAAATAGCGAAAGCATTACTTTTTCCAGGAACACCGATGAGCAGGCGGTAAGTTGGCTGAAGTGTTTCTACGTTAAATTCGCAGCAGGCATTTTCCACACCGGGTGTAGTAAGGGCAAATACTTTTAATTCACTGTAATGGGTAGTTGCCATGGTGCGGCATTTCATATTGTGTAAAAATGACAGCATGGCAATGGCAAGAGCAGCACCTTCCGTCGGGTCAGTACCGGCGCCCAGCTCATCAAAGAGGCAGAGGGAACGGGAGTCTGCTTCGCTTAAAATGCGTACTGTGTTGGTCATATGGGCGGAGAAGGTACTTAAACTTTGTTCAATGCTCTGCTCATCACCAATGTCTGCAAATACATTGTCAAATACAGCTAATTCAGAACCTTCCCATGCCGGAATGTGAAGTCCCGCCTGGCCCATTAAGGTGAAAAGACCTACGGTTTTTAAGGAAACGGTCTTACCGCCGGTATTTGGACCTGTTACGATCAGCAGGTCAAAATCTTTTCCAAGCCATACATTGATAGGGACGGCTTTTTTCTGGTCTAACAGCGGGTGGCGGCCGTCTTTGATGTTGATGTAGCCTTTATCGTTGAAAACAGGAGCGCTGCATCGATACTGATGGGATAATGCGGCTTTTGCAAAAATAAAGTCAAGCTGTGCCAGCAATTCCATATCCAGCTGCAATTCTTCAATGTGAGGCGCTGTCTGGTTGCTTAATGAAGCTAAAACGGCTTCTATCTCTTTCTGTTCCTGGATTTCCAGCTCCCGGATTTCATTATTTAATTTCACAATGGCCATTGGTTCGATAAAAAGGGTGGAACCGGTGGCTGATTGGTCATGGACCATACCGGATACCTGGCTCTTGTACTCCGATTTTACAGGAAGACAATAGCGGCCGTCACGCATGGTGATAACAGCGTCCTGTAAATAAGAACGATGGGAATTCAGGATCGAGTTTAACTGGGTATGGATGCGGTCTGCACAAGCTTTTAAGGAGCGGCGTACATGAGAAAGTCCCGGACTTGCGTCATCAGCGATCTCATCTTCAGAGAGGATACAGCGTTTGATCTCATTGTTGACCGGTGTAAGGGGCTCTAAGGCCTGAAATAGGGGGTCTAATGAGTCAGGCACATATTCTTCGGCTGGAGTCTGTTTTGGCGGCTGCTGTCCCGGAAAACGTGGGGTAAAGGTGTTCTCTGGGGTTTCCTGGCGGCCATAGGCTTTTGCCCGCGCTGCAACAGTAAGTACAGAGCTGATGGAAAGCAGTTCGCTGATACTTAGGGAACTGCCGATTTCCAGACGTTTTAAGGAGCTGCCGATGTCGCGCAGACCGGAGAAAGAGACAGTGCCTTTTAAGCGGACCCTGTCAGCTGCGTCTGTAGTCTGTGCCTGCCAGGTACGTACTTCTTCCAGGTCTGAAGACGGAACAAGGTCCCGGCAGAGTGCTTTGCCTAAGGGGGAAGCTGCATGGGCTTCCAGCTGGGTAATGATCTTTGTATATTCCAAAGTTTTTAATGCTTTTTGATTCATAATTTAATCAGGTCCTCCAAAATGGTTGAAAAACGTAAGTTTGCAGGCAATATGGAAATGCTGCTGAACTGTAACCATTATATCAGTAATTATTCTCTTTTACTATGGGAAATTTATAAGTTACAGTTCAGCCTTGCATCTTCTGTTACTGTTCATGCGTTGCATGACCAGCAACGGAATTTGCCGTGGCTTCGCATTTAAATACGGCAAATTCCCGCTGCCGCTGCGTTATCGTACGGCACTTTCGGTTCCAAAAGTGCCTACCCATGTACAGTAACCATCTTCTTACCCAATCAGCGGACAAGAAGTTTTGGATGTGACCATTGACTTTTTAATTTTAAACTGCTAAAATCGCAGTAAGTCAAAAGGGAGTAGCTGGCCAGTATGAGTTCACTTATCCGTCAGTACAGTTGTCAGAGATGGCGGCTCGGAAAGTGATTAAATAGCGAGACTTTTACTGTAAATTACAGTAGGAGTCTCTTTTTTATTGCATTTTGGGATATCCTACGAAAGAAAGAGAGGAAAAAGCTATGATGCAGGTAGTGATGTTGGTTGTTGGATTTGTGCTGTTAGTAAAAGGTGCAGACTGGTTTGTAGAAGGTGCAGCAAGTGTTGCAAAGAGAATGGGAATCCCCCAGCTGGTGATCGGACTTACTATTGTGGCCATGGGCACCAGCATGCCGGAGGCAGCTGTCAGTATTACATCGGCCATGAATGGAAGTGCGGGGATCACCATTGGAAACGTAGTAGGAAGCAATATTTTAAACATTTTGATTATTCTTGGAATCACTGCAGTGATCACCAATGTTGGGATTCAGAAAACGACATTTTGTTATGAAATACCATTTATGATCGGTATCACGGTATTGCTGATGCTCTTCGGTATTACGGATTCTGCCCTTACTTTTAAGGAAGGAGTGATCTTCTGGCTGCTGTTTCTTGTTTTTCTGGGGTATTTATTTGTAATAGCCAGAAAAGGTGAAGCCCAGGAAGAGGGAGAAACAAAAGATATCCCTGTTTGGAAATGCCTTCTTTTGATCGCGATCGGAGGTGTTCTGGTAGTAAAGGGAAGTGATCTTGCAGTGGAAGGAGCTTCGGCCATTGCCCGTTATTTTGGTATCAGTGAACGTTTTATCGGACTTACCATTGTGGCTCTTGGAACTTCTTTGCCGGAACTGGTTACATCTGTCACTGCGGCCCGGAAAGGAAATACAGGGATCGCTATTGGAAATATTGTAGGAAGCAATATTTTCAATATCCTGTTTGTAGCCGGAACGACAGCTCTGATCTGCGATGTACCTTTTGAAGAGAAATTTATCGTAGATACAGCAGTGGCTGTATTCAGCGGTGTTTTATTGTGGGTTGGAACCATTCGTCATAAGGAACTGAGAAAGCCGTGCGGAATTATGATGCTGCTGTGTTATGGCGCATATTTTGCATATCTTTGCAGATAGATTGACAGAGAACGTCTTGCATAATACCTGGAAGAACCTTATAATAGGAATAAGATTCTTCGCAAGGAGGAACGCAATGGCGGATAAACATGCAGATAAGGATGATAATGTAAAAGGGGATCGTTCCTGGCAGTTTATACAGGAGAAGATTGTCCGTCAGCCGTTATCAAGAAGGCAGATCGTCAGATATATTATTTTGACTGTTATTTGTGCAGTATTGTTTGGAACTATATCAGCGGTTTGTTTTACAGTTACCAAAACGGCAGTAAAAAAGATAATGGGACAGGACAAGACAGAAGAAAGCCGCCCTATTACGATCCCAAAAGATGAGCCGGAAACATCAGCTCCGGTGCCAACACAGGAAGCATCCACAGAGCAGACAGAGCCGGTGGAAGAAAAAGTACGTTCAGAATTGGAGAAATATCCGTATTCTCTGGAAGATCTGAATAAAATGTACGGTAATTTGAGAACGCTGGTATCAGAAACCGATAATTCCATTGCTGCGATCCATTCCATTCAGCATGAAAAAGACTGGTTTGACAATCCAATTGAGACAACCGGACAGTTTTCTGGTGTTGTGATCGATGCCAGAAGGGAAGAAGTGCTGGTTCTGGCACCATCAGAAGCAGTGGAAACTGCTGATTCTCTGGAAGTAGTATTTTCAGACAGCGTAGTATTGCCAGGAACTGTAAAACAGACAGATAGTCAGATGGGACTGACTGTGATCCGTGCAGATGCCTCTTCGCTGGATGATACGCAGTTTCAGAAGATCAAACCGGTAAAACTGGGCAATTCCTATGGTGTGAGACAGGGAGACCTTGTGATCACAATGGGTTCACCGGCGGGAATGGTACATTCAAGCAGCTATGGTTTTATTTCTTATATTGCAAAGAATGTACAGATGGACGATGGGAATGCACGTGTCTTATATGCGGATATTAAAAGTAAGGCAGATGTCGGTACGTTCCTGTTTGATACAGAAGGTGAACTCCTTGGTTGGGCAACAGACCGCTATGACCAGGAGACAGAAAGTGGGATGGAGACATTTATGTCTATCTCCGATTACAAAGGGGTTCTGGAGCTTTTAAGCAATGGTATTTCAGTACCTTATCTGGGAATCGAAGGCCAGGAAGTTACTACAGAAATGGAAAAAAATGGAATGCCGGCAGGTATTTACATTACAGCACTGGCTTCGGAAAGTCCTGCTTATAATGCCGGACTTCAGCCTGGCGATATCTTAGATGGGATCAATGATGTCAAGATCGAAGGGATGAAGAATTTCCAGGCTCAGGTAGAAAAACTTCATGTGGGAGATCATATTGCAGTAACAGTCCAGAGAAATAATGGAAAAGATGAGTACAAGCAGATAGAATTTGAAGTAACAGTGGGAGCCAGGTAGAAAGGTGCCGGGCTCTCTTTTATGGGAATCTTTATGGTAAAGACATAAAGGACTATAATAGATGATGAAAAAATTATGAAAGACTAAGAAAATGAGGTAGAAAGATGAGATATATTGAAACATTCCGGGAAGGGATGCACGTATCAGATGTATATTTATGTAAGAATAAGCAGATCCAGCTTACAAAAAATGGAAAAGAATACGGAAACCTGGTCCTTCAGGACAAGACGGGCACGATTGATGCGAAAATCTGGGATCTGAATTCTCCGGGAGTAGGAGATTTTGATACCATGGATTATGTCTGCATTGAGGCGGATGTGACCCTTTTCCAGAACTCCAACCAGTTAAATGTGCGCCGCATCCGCAAAGCAGGAGAAGGAGAGTACATAGAGTCTGATTACCTGCCTGTATCCAAGAAGGATATTGGAAAAATGTATGAAGAATTGCTGGCATTTATTAAGAGCGTAAAAAATTCCTATTTAAATCGTCTGTTATCCAGTTTCTTTGTAGATGACGCTGCTTTTGCAAAAGCATTTCAGTTTCATTCTGCTGCAAAGACCGTTCATCATGGTTTTGTAGGCGGCCTGTTAGAGCATACATTAAGCGTTACAAAGCTGTGTGATTATTATGCGGGATATTATAAAGAGTTAAACAGAGATCTGCTGATCACAGCTGCTATTTTCCATGATATCGGCAAGACAAAGGAACTTTCTCGTTTCCCGGAAAATGATTACACAGATGATGGACAGCTGTTAGGACATATTATCATTGGTACAGAAATGGTATCTGAGCGTATGAAGGAGATTGAAGGCTTCCCGGCAAGTATTGCAGTTGAGTTAAAGCACTGTATTCTGGCACACCACGGGGAACTGGAATATGGTTCTCCGAAAAAACCGGCATTACTTGAAGCCCTGGCATTGAACTTTGCAGATAATACAGATGCAAAGATGGAGACCATGATCGAAGCATTAAATGCCGGCGGTGAAAACAAGGGATGGCTGGGATTTAACCGTCTGTTAGAGTCTAATATCCGCAGAACTACGGAGTAAAATAAAAATATGGAAAAAAATCAGGAATTTACAGTATCCATTGAAGATATGAGTGAAGATGGCGCAGGAATCGGAAAACTGGATGGCTATATCTGGTTTATCAAGGATGCGGTGATCGGTGATGTAGTCCGCGCCCGTGCCATGAAAATGAAGAAAAATTACGGATTTGCCAGGCTGATGGAGATTCTTACACCATCTGCAGCGCGAGTTGAGCCAAAGTGTCCGGTTGCCCGCCAGTGCGGCGGCTGCCAGCTTCAGGCCATGTCTTATGAAGAACAGCTGAAATTTAAAGAGCGTAAGGTGAAAAACCACCTGTTAAGGATCGGAAAGTTTAAGGAAGATGAGATCCGTATGCTTCCTATTATGGGAATGGAAGAGCCGTGGCGTTACCGCAACAAAGCACAGTTTCCTTTTGGTATGGATAAAAACGGAAATATCGTGGCAGGTTTTTATGCAGGCCGTACCCATGACATTATCCAGTGTGAGGACTGTCTGTTAGGCGTTGAGGAAAATAAGGACATTTTGGGGATCGTTAAAGGATTTATGAGGCTGAACGGGATCCGCTCTTATGATGAGAACACGCATAAAGGTCTGGTGCGTCATGCACTGATCCGCAAAGGCTTTCACACAGGTGAGATTATGGTCTGTCTGGTGATCAATGGAAAGGACATTCCGGCAAAAGATGAATTAGTGAAAGAATTATGCCAGATTAAGGGAATGACCAGTATTTCTTACAGTATCAACCAGGAAAAGACCAATGTGATCATGGGAAAGGAAATCGTAAATTTGTACGGCCCCGGTTATATTACCGACCGGATCGGAAATGTGACTTATCAGATTTCCCCTCTGTCCTTTTACCAGGTCAATCCGGTGCAGACAGAAAAACTGTACGGAACAGCGCTGGAGTATGCAGGGCTGACTGGAAATGAGACAGTCTGGGATCTGTACTGCGGGATCGGTACTATTTCCCTGTTTCTGGCGCAGAATGCGAAAAAGGTATACGGCGTTGAGATCGTTCCACAGGCGATTGAAGATGCCAGAAGAAATGCCGCTTTAAATGGGATTGAAAATGCGGAATTTTTTACAGGAAAAGCAGAAGACGTTCTTCCTGAACAATATGAAAAAAATAAGGTCTACGCAGATGTGATCGTGGTAGATCCTCCAAGAAAGGGCTGTGACCAGGTCTGCCTTGACACTATTTTGAAAATGGCACCGAAAAGGGTTGTATATGTCAGCTGCGATTCTTCCACACTGGCAAGAGATTTAAGATATCTGGCAGATGGCGGATATCAGGTGGAAAAGGTAAGATGCTGTGACATGTTCGGTCAAAGCTGTCATGTGGAGACGGTAGTCTTGATGTCAAGAAAAGATAAATAAGTGCCAGAAAGCGACGTATTTCCGGGCTTTTTGCGAGGTGAGCATCGTCAGAGGGGCCTTGCGAAAAGCTCGGTTTTCTTATATGGAAACATATCCACGGCAAAATGTGTGTCAGGTTGTAACCTCGGATTAGATGTCGCAATTTGAGACAGTGGATTAGATGTCAAGGATTTTGGAATGAATTTTGGAAAACGGAAAGGGCTGACAACCAATCCGGCAACTCGACCATTTTGGGGTGGTTGCAGGCAGTGGAATAGATGTGAAGGGAAAATTCGGTAAATCATAGTTCGCATAACTGTACGCTATCGCAGCTGAAAGACTAATAATAGACAGGATTATTGCAAAATTGTATAGTATTATTTAAACAATCAATTTTATTAAACCAGGAGTTTGATAAAGAGATGTATAGAGAAATGTATTTGACAGACAGGAGATTTAATATGATTTCGAGAGCAAAGAAATATGTGGCAGTATTACTGTTTTTTGTATGCGTGTGTATGATATTTTCTCCCCAGACTGCATACGCAGCCGAGGACAGTTCGCAGCATGAAACTGTCAAAGTCGGTTTCTTTGCCATGGATGGTTATCATGTGATGGATGAAGAAGGCAACCGCAGCGGGTATGGCTATGATTTTCTTCGGCTGATGGCCC
>ENA-OQKP01000575-OQKP01000575.1-human-gut-metagenome-genome-assembly--contig:-NODE-575-length-27881-cov-4.286085_pt1 | contig 27881 bp, 28 predicted proteins | sample MGYA00242780_ERZ504802 | MGnify/ENA primary metagenome ERZ504802 (study PRJEB26092, sample SAMD00036406) | human gut metagenome | host: Homo sapiens | study: EMG produced TPA metagenomics assembly of... | reverse complement strand
CGCCTGCTCTTGACATGCCCAGCAGTAACTGTTATATATAAAACAAGGGTGAAAAGCCTGATTTGTAAGCTTCTCACCCTTCATTATCATAGAAGAATCTAATTTACAGAGATTTTCTCATAGTCTCTTCCAGTATATCCGGTTTTACCTGCGTTTTCTTCACGTTCTTGTTCTTTTTTCTCTTTCTGTTCTTTCATATTTTCTTTGATTTGCTCTTTCCGAATTTCCAGATCCAGAAGTTGGGATTTACTGAAGTCCTCTAAAATGCGGAGTGCCTGGTAATCGGATAGAGTAGAAAGATTGAGTTCCTTTGAAAAATAATCCGGGAATACATCGCGGATTTTTTGGATAAGGGCTTTTGTTTCATAGTCTGCTGGAGAAAAATATTCATCGCTCAAGCTGGCTTCAACTGGCGTTTGCTTCTGGATACTTTCGATGATACCAGGCAGTTTTTCTTTGATGCCGGTCAGATTATCTACGATGTCGGAGCCTAAATCTCTGCAATTTTCAGTCAAGTCCTCGCCATTTCCTTGATAAAGTGGACCATAAATAAACGGGACAGAGTTGGCTTGAGAAAGGATCCGCTCCAGCTTTTTAAGCTCCCTGTAATCCCTGGCTGAGTTTCTGGAAGCAGCTGAAAGCTCATCTGCCTGCTCTTGAATAGCATGCGCTTTCTGAATAAAATCGTGAATGTCTTCTGGATTTTTAAGCCCTAAGCGGTCGCAGATATCGGTCACTTCTTTATACTGGAGGATCAATTTCCGTTCTGTATCGGAATATTTTAGGTAGTCAATTTTCTTAGTTGGCTGCTTCATATTTTCATCTTTTAGGTCAAGAATTTGCTCTGTGGTATCCAATTTTGAGAGGTAGTAACCAGAAACATTATTTGCAGAAGATACAGTAAGCTGCTCTGGATTAATCTCTTTTAACTCTGGAAACAACAGTTGCAGATCATGAATAGAATTGACCAGGTAATCACTTGGCGCTGGTTCTTCTGGTTGCCTGATAGTAATTTCAGGCTTCTGTTTGGATAAAATGGAAGAGAGTCGGATTGCCTTATCCTTGGTAATGCTGTCCAAATCAAAATCATCTGGAAGGTCAGAAGATAGCTCTTTTTTCAGAAAACGGATCTGCTTTTCAGTGGCTGGTTCTGCATCATATTTCTCAGAAAGCATGGAATTTTTCTTCATCAGTCGCTTCTGGCAGTTCAGCTTTGCCTGCTTTATAGCAGCTTTTGATTTAGAAATTAAGAAGGTTGGCTTCTCTGCTTTATCGCCTTTTAGATATGCAATCGCTTTTTCTATGTCTGATCTGGATAGCAAATAATAATCGGAAGGAGCCAGCCCATAGTCTGAATTTTCGATAGCATTATATAGCTGTTTACGGAGTTTTTTATCTGCCGGATCCAGTGCAGCCCGTGTCTTTTGTATATCTTCATCAGAATAGATCCTTCGTGGGAATGAGTCTGATGTGATGCCAAGCGCTCCCATGACGACAGAAAGGTCATCGTATAACTGTAAATCCTTTGCATATTCCAGCATATTCTCAGCTGTGTTATATAACCGGATTGCCTGAAAATCTTTTGCTTTGGTATCTAATCCAGCTTTGATAATCGCTTCTTTTAATTCAGAAAATGTTCCGATGTGATAAGTTTTACAGAGTTCGATAGCTTCATCAATCATCTGCATTTTCCTTGCAGCAGAGAAGGTTTTTACATTATTTGGCATCATAGAAGCAATATTGGGAGAATAAAAATAGTCTCCAATCTTTGTAAGTAGTGCCTTTGCCAGCATCAAAAACCTGATCAGAGATGGAATACGAATGTTATTTTTGTCGTATCGTGGAATGTAAATTCTACCTATTCCCAAGGAAACTTTTTTGTTTTCTTTCCTCATTTGCATATGAAGTTCTTGGCTGATCTGCTTTCGGATTTCGGCTGTCTGGTATTTATCAATGCTTTCCTGAATGCCGATTTTTCTGTAGTGGTTGCCAAGTCTGGCATCAGAAATAATGGTGCCATCTTTAGAGTAGGTGATCATATTTTTTGTTTCATTGACTTTCCAGCCTGCCAGTGTCATGCGCCTTATGTACTCTTCAAAATCAGGGCAGTCCTTCCGGCAATCGTTAATGACTTCCTTTAAAGTTTTAGAAATAGAAATAAAATCGTCAGTATGATCCTTCTTATAATTTTCAGACCAAGACAGTCGTTCCATCCCTTGTGGTATCTCAACAGCCAGTCCGAATTCCAGTGCAATCTCGTCAGAAAGCTGGCGAACCCGGCGGTATAAATGCCATTCATCTCTGAATTTGTGTGTGCCATCAATGGAGTAAGCAGAGCAGATAATGTGGTTATGATAGTTGTCTGTGTTAAGATGTGTGCAGACTTTTCCGTAAAAATCTTCTCCGAAAAGTCTTCGGGCCAGCTCAACTCCGGCACGATGAACCAGTTCTGGATCAGGATGTCCGGGAAAGGAATTAATGAAGTGATAGCCCTCATTTGCCTGCTGACCTGGACTAAGATGCTCATCTTTTTTGCTGTGATAGAGATGTTCAGCAGCAGAAGAGCATTGAACAAATTCTTCTGAGCGACAGTTGATTCCGGTTACCAAATGCTGGTAATTTTCTGGATTGATGGTTTTCATGTCATCTTCAGCATAATGATCTAAATCAGCAACAGCTCCGTGAGAAATGTTTTCTTTGTCATCGGATTTTTGTTTTTTAGTGGAAGTTTTTTCTTCATTATCAACGTACCGATCAACATTTTTCATAGAAGAATCGTTACGATTAGCTTTTACTTTTTTATATTTGTTATAAGCCAATTTTCTCACCTCCTCATAAGCTTTGACCGATAGAATGCAGATTTTTTCTGTGATACTCGGCATTAATTCGCATGCAAGCAGAATAATGCTTCATATCGGCACAGATATCGATCAATTTGTCTTTGATTTTTCTTTCGCTTACGAGATGCCCGTTCAGAAGCAATTCATTTTTGAATTTAAGCTGCTTATCACCGAATTTTCCGTAAGGTACAATAGAAAGAGTAAGAGTTTTTGCTTTAGTAAAATGAGAACAGTCTACAGTTTCTTCAATTCGATAATCCCTTAGCTGCTGCTCAAACTTTGGTTTCCAATCAGATGCAGCAATACCCTTTTCCTGATCACGAAGAATTGATATAGCATGTTCCAGCATTAAGCGGATATCAAAGATGCGGATCATCTCATCTACAAATTCCTGATCAGTCATCGTCTCATATGGTTCTTTTTTAAATAGTCCCATAATCAAAATACCTCCTGTTTAGATTTTTTATAATTCTAAACAGATTATGGCAGCTGAAGATGAAAATGAAATCACACCAATATACTTATCTGACCGCTTTTGGGGAAGATTGGGTTAGGGCAAAGCCCTCCGATTGAACTGGCAAGTTCACAAGTGGCGCACCGTTTATGGTGTGCATTGCTTGCTTCATTTTTAGAGCGCAAACAGAAGGCGTTTTTTCTTCGGTTTGTGCTTTAAAAATGCGCACCCCCGGTATGAAACATATATGCATACGATTCACGTCTTTCCGTTTCAGGCACAAGATGCCTACCTCAGATCCCCTTTTCGTAGCCTAATGATCACCGTTTAAGTCAAAATATCCCAGCTAAAAGTAACCCTAATTTCAAATGCCAAAGTTCCATTTTCAAAACAGGATATCTTCCATATATCATCTCTCAAAGCATCACAGAAAAATGGTACACAAAGAAAAGTACCCTTAGAATAGCTCTGGACAGAAGCAGGCAGTAGCAGAAATAATCCAGAGCCGTATAAAAATCTCATAATGTAATCCATAATTCATAAAAGTGATCCATAATTCGTACTTGTGATCCATAACTCGTATAAATACACCATAATTCTATTAGGAAGATTAATACAAAGTGATCCATAATTCGCAGTTCTGCACCATAATTCGCAAAAGCAACCCATAATTCTTACAAAGTGTACCATAACTCAACACCTATCTCTGCTGGTCGCTTTCCTTCGGAACTTTTACCCCTTTTCGCTATCCTTTCTTCTCTTCTCTAAAAAGCAAAAAAAGCAGAAGACCAAGTAGCGGAAAAGTAAATACAGAATCCATAGCACAGAAATATGGATCAGAATTATGGTACACATAAAAGCACCAAGTAACGGAAAACAACCAGTAGCAGAAAATTGGTACATTTGAAGAATTCCGAATTATGGTATACAAAGAAAACGCCTACAGCGGAAAAGTAAAGCAGAAAAATGATACACAAAAATAATCCCGAATTATGGTACACAAATCTTGCTCCAGTAAAATTCATTTTCTGCATTTTAAAAAGTCAAAATGAAAATGTGAAAGGGATTTATCCAAAAATTTTCTCCGCTATTTTTTCTTCTCCATTTTTAAAATAAAAAAGATAGAAGAACATATAGCGGAAAAAATAATGATAGAAATTATGGTATACAAAATGGACCGGAAATATGGTGCAGAAAAATGGCACACAAAAAATTAAAGGATCTGATTTTTAAATTCTATTTTTTAAAAGAGAATTGAGAAAATGGTTGTTGGCTTTTGGAAGTTGCTTTTCTGGATTTTTATTTTGTGTTTTTATTTCTCTGATTTTTCCGCTGGTTGGTCTTCTTTTGTTTTTTAAAAAAAGAGAAGAAGAGATGGCGGAAAAGTGGTAAGCAGATAGCATTAGCTTTTTTATAAATTTTATGTAATAATAAAAGTTGATTTATAAAAGTCTTAGATAAAGGTGAATGTAAAATATGGGTAATGAAAAATTCTTAGTATTTGGTAAGAATAAGTTGGAAATAATAGAAATAAATCCTTTTATAAAATTTGCAAAGAGAGTCTTTGGTAGTAAAGATGATATACTGATAACAGATTTTGCATACGAACATTCTAATGAAATTATAAAATTGATGTTGAATACATTGATAGAAAAAGAATGCAAAGTGATCAGATATTTATTTGGGCTAAATTGTGAAGAAAAGAATTATAGAGAAATAGCAGAACTTTTTAATATTTCAGGACAGATGATTGAAAAAATAGCGGAAAGTGGATTGCGAAAAATAAGAAGTGGTTGGGCGATTTTATCAGGGGAAAAAGCAAAGATTAAGACCATTGCAAATTTTTATGGCATTTATTATATGGATAATTTAAAAGCGATATTACGTGCTGAAGTAGATGCACTGATAAAAGAAAATAAAAAAGCAAATGTTTTTCTGAATAATATAATGAAAAGGTATAACATTAACATAGAAAATATAACATATTATATGCCTGCATGCTATGAGTATGACTGTGATATTGAAGATATGGATTTAGAAGTAAGAGATTATAATTGTTTAAGAAGGGCGGGTATTAAAACTTATTCCCAGTTACGGTTAATGTCTTGGGATGAGATTGCTAATATTAGAAATTTGGGATCGAAATCGTTTGAACGTGTTAAAGCTGCAATGGAAAGATGTGGGCAGAATGATGATGAAACTAACACAATAGTTTTTTTACATAACAATGAAAAAACAGTTTACAAATATATAGATGTGGATATAGATAAAATATCTAAGTCAATATATTGCAAAATCTTAAATCTTAAACCATCAGCAACTCAACTTTTTAATTTTGAATTATCGCCAGCATTGATGCATGTATTACTTCAGAAAGGGTATTTATATATAGAAGATGTATTTAATGACAGTACTGTACTAATACAACAATTAAAAAGTTGTGATTTTGAAAATCTGGCATATGAGATAGAATATCTTGTAAAGAAATATGGCTCAGAAACAGAAGCGGAAATTTTGTATTTGCGTTCATGCAATGATGAGGTCTACAAATTTGTTACGGAACAGCAATGCACATCAGCGTCAGATTTTATTATGAAATGCACAGACGCTTCACTGGATAGTGTTAAACAGATTTCATCAGAATTATCAGAGTGGTTTTGAAAACTACAAAATTAGAAGATGGTAGAGGTGGTTATATGAAAAGCCTATTAAAAATAATATATATGTACTTTAAAGGAAAAGAAATCTGGGATGCAAAAATGTCGGAGCATTTGCAAATAAGAATTATATCTACTCCACAGGATAAAAAAGTTAAATAATCGGAGAATTAAAACTATGACAAAAGAAGAATTAGGTAGCTTACAAGGCTATGAGAAAATGGAGTTAAGCATTCCTCTGGAAAGAATGGTGGAACTCCATACTCAGATGTTTACAGAGATTGGAACGGATGAAGATGCGTTAGAGTTGTATGAGGAACTGGTAAAGCAGGCGAACCGGTATGCGCAGTTTAGATCCAATTGGATTCTTTGGAGCAGGGAAGAAAAGATGGAACATGATGCAAGCCGGACAAGCTGCCATGATAGCCTGATCGTGAAGTTTAATCAGCTGGCAAAGTTTTTACAGATGATTGGAAAAGAGACACAGTGGAGAAAAGAACTGGGATTTATCGAAGATGATCCATACAATCGGAAGAGAATTGGAGACTTTGCATGTTACATTGTTTTTGTAAATAGTATATGTGCAAGATAATATTAAGTATAGAAGAAGCAGGAGATTATTGGTCACTTGCTTTTTTATGATGGCTGGAAGTAACTTGCCGTAACAAGAAAACCCCGGAGGAATAGGGCCCTCTGGGGTTTTGACTTGTATAAGAAAAACTCATCACATTTCTTATATAGATAGGTTATTCTATTTTTATCCCAAAGTCAATATTCCTGAAAAGGTACCAGATAAAACTAAAATGTGATAAATACATCACATTTCGCTTGACTGTCTCGAATTTAAGTGATATTATTCACTCATAAGAGAGAAATATATCACATACGGAGGACTTTTAGATGAATAAAAAGATTTTATCAGTTAGCCAAAGAATGCAAAAGGAAAGACTCTGCGGCGTAATATACCTAATAGGTGGTTTAATCTTTTCATGTAAAGGAATAGAGAAAAATTTAATATTGGTAGCGTGTTTTGCGGCAGTTATGATTATGTATACAATTTTTACTATTATTCAAGATCGAAACTATGAGATCGAAAAATTTGATGAAATGGCAACAGAGAATTTAAACAAAGCGTCTCGCAAAGTACTTCTGAATTTAGATACAGCTTTTGTTGTTATTTTGGTTGTTTATATGATTCAGGATTCATTAAAATCTTTTCTTTCAGTAGAACTTCCATGGACAAACTATTTTTCAATGAATCCACTTGCATTTGTACTGCTCATAATGGGATTTCAATATTTGATGACGGGTATTCATTTTAAAAAGTTGGAAAGCGAGTAGAATATATGCCAAAGTTAAAAACAAGGATTCATGAATTGCGCAAAGAACGAAATATGCAACAGACTGAATTAGCAGAGCTGGTCGGGGTTAGGAGAGAGACCATCGGAAAATTAGAAAATGGAAAATATAATCCGTCTTTAAAGCTGGCTCTTGATATTGCTAAGGTTTTTGGTAAAACAGTGGAGGAAGTATTTATCTTTGAAGACGATACAGAAGAATAAAAAGAGAAAATCCTTTGAGTTGCGGCGTTTGGTAGCATTGTTATGTGCTCTTGTAGTACCGACATTATATATAATATCTATAATTTTTATGATTACTGAAAATCCATATGGTCGGTTGTTTTTGGCAATATCATTAGGAACCTCAATGGTTTTCCTGCCAGTTGTGTATTTGGCAACAAAGCTCCCAAAGGATATAGGCGAGATGTACGGGAACGTGTTGGATATGATGGATAAAGAAAAACATAAAGAGAAGCATGAGTAAACAGAATATGAGCTCCTGGATCATCACCATCCAGAGGCTCATTTTTTCTATCAAAGTATCATTTTCGGGAAAGGTTCATCTGCTACATCTACAATCGTGGCCGTTTTGGGTAGAGGTCCCGGTTTCAGTTGCTCCGGATGCAGGTAGTCAGATATATGTTTTCTCTCGATTCGGTCAATCAGCAGTTTAGTGTTTCTCCTTTCGGCAATCCTGTAATCCAGCCGTCCCCAGTCCTTTTGAGCTAACCTCATTAGATCCTTTAAGGAAATGTCCTCGTTCTGATGCTTTTCTAATACATCTTGCAAAAATAACAAATCGACTTCGTTCCAGTAGCTTTCTGGCAAAAATGGCAGCTTTTCGCAAACCTCATTTCTGAGTTTAATACAATGAGCCCTCATCTTGAACATATAAGCCAGTATCTTTTTACTTTCAACCTTTTCTTCTTTTTTCCACTGCTTTTCCGCTTTCCAGGATTTGTGATGGAAGATGAAATTCCAGAGGCGGATTGGTAAAGGCGTGAGATGACCTGTACCGGCAAAGATGGAAAGAAAATGGGTGATGCAGGAGAAGAGAAAGCTAAAAGTTCCCTTTATTAGTTTCCGTAGCAATCGAAATGGAGTTGGACAGTCCGTAAAGAAAGGATTTATCAGTCGTTCATCATCAAGGTCGATCCAATCAGCGTAAAAATAGTATTCTTGTCTTTTTGCCTCAGCCCACTTAAAGCGTTTGATTAGTATCTTTTTGGCAGCTGCTGTTAGGGGAATGGTTTTAAAGTCAGGTTTGTCCTCGGTTAAACAGAATGGACAGCGGGACCGATCATCAGCATATGCGTTACCGCAAATAGGGCAAGTTTTCATATACAGCATCGCCTCCTATTTTTTATAATTTGATTTTATCAATATTTTTTAAGCGTGGCAAATTCTGGAACAGAAATGCAATTAGGGTGGGGAGGGGATTGGTTTTGAAAATTGCTTCGTAATTGGGACAGTTTCTATGAGGGTTTCTATATAATCTGTTAAAGCATCATCATCTATGAATCCTTATCCACCAGTCACAAAGAGTTTGATCTGGGCAGGTGTCGTCTTTTTCAAGATTGAGGATGCAGGCTTCTACATAGCAGAGGATTGCTTTAAGATTTTCTTCTTGCATTATGCATTTATCATAAATCTGCACAAAACCAGGATAGAGATAACTAAGCTCTGGATACTGACTCTGTTTGTATTCTGAGGAAAGGAAAATGTTCTTGGCAGCAGGAGTGTAGCGGAAAGGAAGAGAATATGTTCCAGCCAAATCAAATAATTCCTGCATATATCAACGCCCTTTTATCAGAAAAGGGGCATGCTCACAATTTATTTACACATTCATTTATCGAGTGATAAAGTATTGTTACATTGACATATTACCATTGTAAATATACGTATTTTATTATTTTGTTATTTGATTTATATTATACAATTCTTTAACGTGTTCCGCTTTAATGGCTAATTCATTATATATTCCATTGTTTTTACAAATATTAATAATAATATTACATATGAAGATAATATTTTTTTCTTCTACATTATAACATCTCCCATCACGAATAATAATTTTAGGGAGTTTAAAAGTTATTTTCACATCAACGGATATTCCTTCTGTTGCTTGAACATTAACTGTATCTGTAAATCCTATTCCCTCATCAAAAACTTGTTCAAAGTATCCAAGCGTTTCGACTATATTACTAATAATGTATACCTGTTCTTTTTGCATTAAAACATATTGAAGTATTTTTTCTAATTCAATCCATTTTTCCTTAGTTATTAAATTTTGAATATATCTATTACCAAAACAATAATCATTTAATATTAAATTGTTCAACAAAACGGATGATTTTTGGGAAACCTCAACAATCCAATTACTAATTTCTTCAGTACATCTATAACTCAAACATTGTTTTTTATACTTCTTGCAGAACAATTCAACATAATAAATTAATTCTGCATCAGATAACAAAAATCTATTTACGTATAGCATTTTGCAATAATCTATTACAAAATCATTACTAAAGTATTCAGCATTACATATACCGCTCTCAACAATCCATTCTAAACAACTTTTTATTTTTTCTTTATTTATAAGTTTATTATGCAAATTCAATTTAATTTCAAAAATAGTTGTAAAATAATTTGATTGATATTTGTCCATACATTTTTCATAAAATAAATTTATACGTTCTTTTAGTGTTACATCATCTTCAGTTATATTCTGCTCGATTTTTACGACAATTAATTTTATACCCTCAAGCATAGAAAGTCTTTTCTCATATTTTTCTACTAATTCAATCACCATAACGGCTTCCTCTATCATATTAGAATTAATATATCCAGAAATAACTTCATATGCTCTGAAAGAAATATTTGTATTTGAATATGCATGCTTAAACAATATCTCTACACGTTTTTTATCCATAATTAGTAATTTCCATGTTGATTTGTAATCTAATTGAATTATCTTAAGTAATCGTATAACATAAAATCTGCCACCAGATATATCGCTGTATTTATCTACAAGATACTGCCACATATCACTTGCAAGTTTTTCATTTTGAGAATATATGCAAGAAAATATTTCTGCAAACTCATTTAATCGTTCGGTACTTCTTTTATCTTCATCTTTTATTATCTCATATCTGTTTTCTGCACTTTCAAATGTCAAATTATTGTCTCCTTTACTGTAAAGGCTAAATTCTCCGGTCCGCGCCAAATACAGCACTGCAAATAAGCGGCGCTTATAACATTCAGCCGGAAGATTTTTTTACCATGGCATAAGTGGTTTTAAATCTTTTTATCTATACTTCCATTGGCACGAGCAACCTATATCAGCTCTGTCAGCATAGACATTCAGACCATTTGCCCGGGCAGTCTCCGAAACACTGTAGATGATTGCACTGGCATTGGAGCCTCATACTGTATTGATGGTCATACAGTTCTTACGACCAATCGTGAAAGTACTCAGCGCACGTTTACTGGCAAGGCTATCAATCGGCACTTCTCCATCTGACATTAACATCTTCAGGTATTCTTCACGATTCAGGCAATAGTTAATGCCTTTGGCTGTTGTATACTTTGGAAGCACAGACCAGTCCGACTGTATCCTTTGTTTCTTTCCTTTTATTTCTTAAACAAGCAATATTTATTTTCCATAAGGCAACTCACAAATCAAGGAAAAATGCGGATTTGCAGTCTTTGTTTACGATATGAAAGGAAAGCGGTGAATTCAATTTTATTCGCTTGTTTGCGATATAAAAGGAATATTCGCGAAATAAAAGGAATTAAACATCCTTCTGAGCCAGGAAAAGTTTTGTGATTCATCTTATTCAGTTCATTTGGAGTGAATTTTTTATACATTATATCTGCCTTTCTTCTTGGGAAAAGTATAACAGAAATCCAGGAAAAAAACAAATCAGCCCGTAAATAGGGATCGTCATTTTTTTCTTGTTAGAATGCAGTAGGATACTTATATCAGCTTTTGAAAATATTCATAGGGTTTTCAAGGTGAATGATACGGTCTTCTATGTAGTGGAGGACGGTTTTTAATTTATCTTCTTGCGTTATGTATTTATCATGAATCTATGCAAAACAAGGGTAGAGATAACTGAGCTCTGGATACTGATTATGCTTGTATTCTGTACTAAGGAAAATGTTTTTAGAAGTAGGAGTGTAGCGAAAAGGAAGAGAATACTTTGTTTCACTCCATTTAGACAGTCTGAATTTTTCTGAGAATGAGTGATATTTGCTTTGAGGGTTTAAAGATTTTGGTGATGGTGGCGGTGCTGGTATTAACCAGATATGTGCTTCCCTGGGTAAAAAGCAAGGCTGACTCCGAGAAGCTGAACCTGGTGACTCAGTGGGCGTATAAAGCGGTTTTAATGGTTCAGCAGACCATGAAAACCACTGACGGAAAAGAGAAAAAAGTCATCGTTACACAGTTTTTAAAAGAGATTCTTCAGGAGAAGAACATCACACTTTCAGACGCACAGATTGAGATCCTGATTGAAGCTGCAGTAAAACAGATAAAGCTTCAGGAAAATGCGGGAATTGTGATTGAAGCAACGGATGATGTGGAGGTGTAGTTGACATGGGAGTAAGAGTTGGAAGCGCAAGAAGCAATGAAAATGGCGGAGTAAACGGAGACAAGGCAGGCGATCAGACTGGCAGAGAGGTGTCAACGCAGCTCTGGTATTTGCATTCAAAGGGCTGGATCGTTATTAGAGCAAAGTCACCTGCAGTCCGGGAGGCGATCGCTAAAAACATGGAAGCTGCCTGCCAGAATGATAATATCGGTTATTGCCAGGGCCATAGAGGAACGGCAACGGCTGCAGCGAAGCCATATGATTACGATCTTTCCAAGGTAAATGCAGCCGTGGAAACAGATTGCTCTGAATTGGTACGTTGCTGCGTGCTTTATGCAGCATTCATGTGAATAGTTTTAGCACAGCGAATGAGGCGGCAGCACTGAAACAGACTGGTCAGTTTGATATTCTGGAAGAAGATGAGTATTGCAAAGCTTCAGACCATTTGTTACGAGGGGATATCCTGGTCACAAAGACGAAAGGCCACACTGTGGTTGTTCTGGACAATGGCTCTAAGAGCAGCCAGAATAAAAAGGTTGAAGCAGCTCAGAAAAAGGATGTATCTATCAGTGGAACCTATAAAACCACGGCAGATCTGAATTTGAGAGCGGGAGCCGGTACAACAAAAGATATTCTGGTTACAATTCCGAAGGGGACAGCAGTCTCCTGTTATGGATGAACGTTTAAAGGCCGTTTTATCTTATCTTATAATGATGATGCTTACGTCAGAGAACTGTATAAGGGTTACAATATCGAAGAAATAAGCCGGAATAACAGCCTGGCGGGTAAGACGAAAACTTCGCAATTCAAGGAATTGATAATCAGGAATTACGAAAAATAACGTATTTCGTTATAATATAACAAAATGACTTTTAAAGAGTGCCCTCGTGCTAGAATAACCAGCAAAGGGGCATGGATATCGTGATTAAAATTCATTTATCACGGCTTCTTGGAGAAAAAAGGTGGACGCAGAAAGATCTTGCAGAAGCCACTGGAATCCGGCCAAGTACAATCAACGAATGGTATCACGAATTCGTAACCCGTATAAACCTGGATCACGTTGACAAGATTTGTGAAGTATTAGAGTGCGATATTTCAGATCTAATTGAATATGTACCGAATCAGCATAAAATCACGGGAAAAGATCTGATTGTCGAAGAGCATGGAAACCGAAAGCCGAAGAAAAAGCAGTAGGAAAAGGACGTTTTAGAGGGTATTTTACAGCCCTTTAAAACGTCCTTTTCCTTTTTTTAAAATAGGTTTTTGCAAATGACGCGAAAATATTTTGCATTTTGCGCGAAAAGCTACACCGGGCCATCATCTGGCCGGAGCCGTTTAACTTCGAAGTGACACCGGAGGAAAAGAAGCATCACCGGGATTTTCCGTTCACCACAGACGGAATCTGGGAGGCGGTGGACTGGCTGAACGCGGAGCATGAGGCGGGAAATTTCTGACCGGAAGAGGCATGTAGCATGTAAATATTGACAAAAGCATAACAAAAGTGTTATCATAGAACTGGTCGGTCGTACGACCTCAATAGAATGCACATGGTATGCGTTCTGTGTGAGCGACATGGACGGCGGGACACGTATTGTTGCAGGCGAGATGTGTCCCGTTATCCATATCAAATATTAAGGAGGAAAATGCATGAAAAAGAAGATTGGGGTGTTCGTGTCTCTGGCTTTGATTGTTGTTTTCTATCTGCTGGCAATGACGATGCCGGCAACAGAAGTACTCAGTCCGGCATCCTATGTATATGCGGGCGTATTTCTGTCGGTGATTGTACTGCTGCTGACGCAGGTACTACCGGATTGGGTGGTAGTCATCGGTGCTTCCTCACTGATGATTCTGACCGATGCTGTTTTCAGAAAAATGGGACTGCAAAGTGAAACAGTCTTTACTATGAATGTTCTGTTCGGCGCGTTCAGCGGTTCGACAGTCTGGCTCATTATCATGGTTTTTGCACTTTCTGCAGGTATTGGCAAGAGCGGTCTGCTGAATCGAATTGCGATTGGTATTCTTTCTCTGTTTCCGCCAACGTATACAGGTGCGGTCGCTGCGATGATGTGCACCGGCACAGTGCTTAGTCCGCTGATTCCATCGGTCAATGCAAAGGTCAACTTGCTGATTCCATTTGCGACTTCGACGACGGAAGAAATGAAGATCAAGCCGCGCAGCAAGCAGGCACTGGGCCTGTTTACCGCGTGCTATTTGCCGGCGTATCTGGGAGGTAACGCTTTTATTACTGGATCTGTGTATGTGTCTGTCATGTGCGGATTCATCACATCCTATGCCATATCGCTGGGGGCACAGGGCGCAACGTTTAATTTTGTCAGCTGGCTGATGGCCGCCATTGTCTGGTTTGCCGTGCTGATGGCGGGCACGTTTGTCTACTGCGGAATCATCTGCAAGCCGAAGGAAAAGCTTGAATTTTCAAAGTCCTTCTACAAGGATCATCTGAAAGAAATGGGACCAATGACCCGTAATGAAAAGATTGCTGCCGTGATTCTGGTTACGGCGCTTGTACTCTGGTCTACTTCCGGCTTGCATGGCATGGATACCGGCATGGTCGGCTGGGCGGCAGTCTGCGTGATGTGTGCAACCGGGCTGATTGCGCCGAACGACTTCAATGCCAAGATTCCGTGGAGTCTTGTCGTGTTCATTGGCAGCCTGCTAGGAATGGCGAATTATATGTCTTCCCTGGGATGGAGTGCTACGATTGCTGGAGTGCTAAGCCCGATTCTTGCGCCGGTTGTTTCCAACCCATGGATTTTTGTGCCGTTCCTCTGCCTGTTCACCTATGCGCTGCGTTTTATCATCATCGAGCAGAATACAGCACTGGTCATTGGGATGGCGATTTTCGGCGGCCTGATGAATGCGGCAGGCATCAACCTGTATGTGATTATCTTCGTTGAATTTATGTCCTCGATGTGCTGGACGGTATCGTATATGAACCCGTTCGCAATGGCGACCCTTGGCGTGGCAGGCGGCAAATATGTCACCTTCCCGGAAATGCGCAAGGCGTCTGTCCTGTATATGCTTATCAACCTGATTGGCTGTATGGCGAGCATTCCGCTCTGGTACGCGCTGGGCTTTTTGACATAAAACACCGGATTTCATTCCGCAAGAGGTGCTTGATTTTGACGACAAGCTATGTTATGATTCAATCATTCGTTCATTTGACTCAGCATGGCTATGCTTTCAAAAATAGAGATTCTTGTTGGAGATTACGGAGATATGGATATTGTAGACCTGAATTTTACCGGAAAAGAGACAACACAGGAACGCCTGATTAAGGCAACGCAGGCCTTGATTGCGATTTATGGTTATGACGCGACGACCACGCGTATGATTGCTAACACAGCGGGCGTGACGCTCTCGTCCATCAATTTTCATTTTGGCAACAAAGAAGAACTGACTAAGGCGGCTGTGGAAAAAGCGGCGGAAGAACTCTGCAAAGTCTATTCGCAAAGAGCCTGCGAAGCGCGCCATTTCCTCAAGAAAAAGCCAGTGGATAAGGAAGAAGCATGGGGCTACCTGGACAGATACCTGACCAACCGCATTCACCACGCTTTGGACTACAATCAGAGCTGGATTAATATCGGCATCGCCGAGCATGAAAACGGATTGCCGGAAAGCTCGCGCGGCATCATGGCAGATGTGGTAGTCAAGACCAGTGAAGCTGTCCTGGCTGAGCTGATTGAGGCGGTCAGTGTTCGTCCGAATCCGTATATGGCGATGCTGATGGCGCGTTCCATTAGTGCAACTATCATGACAATGATGGAAAAGCCGGTTCTGCTTAATAAGCTGGCGGAATACATGGATATTGACATCGGCGATAAAACGCAGCTGGAAATGGCCATGCATGACTACTTTATGCGCTCGATTGAGGCAAATGTGAGCCGTCATCCTTGGCAGAAGTAAGGAAAAACTATTCCAGACAAATCGGTCGAGCGACCAAAATACTTCAAAGTTGAAAAAAAGACGCATTGTTCCTACCAAACAATGTGTCTTTTTTTGTGCGCTTAATGGTGCACGTCTCTGAAAAAAATGTAAAAAAATGAATAACTTGCGATAATTCCATTGACAACGGAGAAATGAAGGAGTAAACTACAGACAGTAGGTCAAACGACCGACCTAATCAGGAAGCCAGCGACGTGAGTGACGTCAGAAAACGCCGCTGATGCCGAAGCATCAGGAGCCTGCAAGCCTTATGCTCGGCGAACAAATCAAATGGAGGAGTATGCTATGGAGAAACAATCCATCCAGATGACCATCAACGGTCAGAAGTATGAGTTTCTGGTCGGCGAAAAATTCGGCATGATTCCGCCGTCCGAAACGCTGGTTCAGACGCTTCGCAAACGACTGGAACTCACCGGCACTAAGGAAAGCTGCGATGAGGGTGCCTGCGGATGCTGCACGGTCATCATCGACGGTAAGGCTGTCGCCAGCTGCATGGTGCTGACGGTTGAATGCGATGGAAGCAATATTTTGACCATCGAAGGCCTGGAAGATCCGGTTACCCACGAACTGGATCCGATCCAGCAAAAATTTATCAGTTGCTATTCATTTCAGTGCGGCTACTGCACACCGGGTATTATCATGAGTGCCAAAGCACTGTTCATGAAGAATCCGCATCCGACGGGAGAGCAGATCCGCGAAGCGCTTGCCGGTAACTACTGCAGATGTATCAGTCACTATACGGTGCTGGAAGCACTTGACAAGCTGGCGGGCGTTGAGTCCGATCAATATCCGATTGTAAAGGAGGCTGAAGAAGAAGATGAGTGAGAAAGAAGTCAGCCGGGGCAAATTTAATTTTGATGCCCCAATCGTCAATGGTCGTCCCGCTCCGTATCGCCATATCGGCAAATACCGCGTACGTGCGGATGCCCGCGATATCGTTACAGGACGCTGTACATTTTTGGATGATTATTCCGTGCCCCGCATGATTTATGCGCAGGTTCTCCGCAGCCCATATCCGCACGCGCTTATTACGAAGATCGATGTTGAAAAGGCGCGCTCCTTCCCTGGTGTTCACGCGGTTATCACCTATAAGGATATGCCCAAGGGCTGGAGCATGGGATGGCCGGTACATAAAGACCTGATGGCGCAGGAAGTTTACTATGTTGGCGATCCGGTTGCGGTTATCGCGGCGGACACGGTTGATATTGCGCGCGATGCCATGCAGCTCATTGAGGTTGAATACAAGCAGCTTCCTGCCGTATTTGACGCCATCAAGAGCCTGAAGCCCGATGCACCGGTACTTTATCCGGGCAAATTTAAGAGTGGAACGAACGAGGTTGATCCTGGTGTGCCACACTTCCAGCCAGAAGGTCCGTGGTGGCATGTCGAAGGCGGCAACGTGGAGCAGGGCTTCAAGGAATCCGCATATGTTGCAGACTCGATGGTTGAATTTAACAAGATGTGTTCTCCGAATGCGCCGGAGGCACCGAGCTGTATCGTTCGCTGGGAAGGCGGAAACGACTATACTATCTGGGCGTCCAGCCAGAGCCCGTTCATCTATAAGCTCTACAATGGTCCACGCATCCCGAAGAGCCAGCTCCGCGTTAAGACCTTCAATGTCGGCGGCAGTTATGGCAACAAGCAGACTATGAGCGTTACCACGCTTTGCTGTGCCATTGCTGCGATCAAAACGGGGCGTCCGGTAAAGCTGGTACTGAATAAACATGAACAGTTCGCCGCTTATGAGCAGCGTCTTGGCTCCAAGATTCGCGCGAAGATCGGCATGACGGAAGATGGCATCTTCAACGCTGTTCAGGGCTGCTGGTATGTGGATACCGGCTGCTTGGGCGATGCGGTTCAGGGCCAGGTTGGCGTTGGTTTGGGTGAAGCACAGCTCGTTATGGCGAAGTGCAAAAACTGGGATCTGGATTCCAAGGTTGTCGTCACCAACAAAGCTGCTGCCGGTATTGTCAGAGGGTATGGCGGACAGGAACTGAACAGCTGCCTGGCGCGCAATATGGCGCATTGCATGATGCAGGCAGACAAAGACCCGGTGGAGTGCTTCAAGAAAAACTACGTCGCTCCAGGCGATAAATACTATTGGCGTGATGGACTGATCTGGCAGAGCCGTGGCAGCAGCCATTATCCGGAAACCATGCAGAAAGCTGCCGACAAGTTCGGTTGGAAGGACTGCTGGAAGGGTTGGCTCAAGCCGACACGCATTGAGGGACGCAAGGCGTACGGCGTGGGCTGCGGCGTCATTGGCAATGCGGACGTTGCGGAGGATAATACCCAGTGTATCGTCCGTATTCAGCACGATGTAAAAGGGCGTTATGCGACGCTCATCGTGCAGACGGACGTCACTGAGTCCGGCATGGGCCAGCGTGCGGCTGCGGCAAAGTTTGCGGCAGAAGTTATGAATGTGCCGATCGAGCGCGTGTATGTTACCGATCCGGATTCGCTGGCAAACGTTGTCAACTTCGGTCTGTGCGGTTCCCGCGGTACCATCACTGTCGGCAAAGCGGTTTCCAAGGCGGCAGCGGATGTGCGCCGCAAGGTGCTTGAAATGGGCGCGGCCTATTTCCACTGTTCTCCGGAACAGCTTGAGACCAAGGATTTCCAAGTATTCTTGCGCGATCGCCCTGAAAAGAGCATCCCGATCAAGAAGCTGGGCAATAAGGACCTGAACGTTGTCGGTTACGGCGAGCATATTGAGCAGTTTGACGTGCCGAGCTGCTGCATCTTCTTCGTCGAGGTTGAGGTTGATTTGGATACTGGCGCGGTGAAGATTCCGCGTTTCATGCAGGGCACAGATATCGGTCAGATTATCGACAACCGTATGGTGCGTATGCAGCTTCAGGGTGGTGTTGGCTCTGCGTCCATGGATACAGCAACGATGGAAGAATGCATCTACGATGTCAACGGTACGGGACGTATGCTGAACTGCAGCCAGCTTGAATATAAGTGCCGCACTTTCAATGACATGCCGAAGCATGACTGCGTTATTGAGGAGAGCCATCCAGACACCTTTATGTTTAAGGCAATCGGTATTGGCGAAATCTCCGGCGCGGCCGGTGCTTCTGCCGTCCTGATGGCGATTTCCAATGCAATCGGTGTGGAAGTCAACGAATATCCTGCAACGCCTGATGTTATTCTCAAGGCGATTAAGAGCAAGGAGGTCCATTAAAGTTATGAAACATTTTAAATATCAAACGCCGGGAACCTTTGACGAGGCGGAAGAGCTTCTGAAATCAAAGCATCCAGGTGAAGCGGCTGTCATGGCAGGCGGTACGGATCTTCTGGGTGTGCTCAAAGATGAACTGCTGCTTGAGTATCCGGAGACGATCGTTGCGCTGCGCGATATTCCTGATACCGCATACATCGAAGAAGAAAACAGCGCAGTCAGAATCGGTGCGATGACCACGCTGGATACAATCGAGGAAAATGCCATCCTTCAGGCGGACAAGCTCAAAGCGAGCTCTAAAGCGGCTTACAGCGTTGCCAGCCCGATCATCCGCAGTCGCGCAACCCTCGGAGGTAATCTCTGTCAGGATGTGCGCTGCTGGTTCTACCGCTATCCGGGCCAGGTTGGCGGCACACTGCCGTGTATGCGCAAGGGCGGAAACGAATGTTTCGCCATCCGCGGCGACAACCGCTATCATTCTGTATTCGGCGGCATGAAGGCGTGTGCAACACCTTGCTCTTCGGAGTGCCCGGCTGGAACGGATATCCCGAATTACATGGCGCACTACCGCGCCGGTGATTTGGCGGGCGCTGCTCGCATTCTGATGCAGGCGAACCCACTTCCGATGATGACCAGTCGCGTTTGCGCACATACTTGCCAGACGAAGTGCAACCGCTGCTCAACGGATGAAGCCGTTGCGATTCACAGCGTGGAGCGTGTGATAGGTGACTATATCATGGCGCATTCGGATACCTTCTACAAGGCACCGGAAAAGGAAAACGGCAAGAAGATTGCGCTGATTGGCGCAGGTCCTGCGGGTTTGTCTGCAGCCTATTATCTGCGCAATGCCGGCTATACCGTGACTGTGTATGATGCAATGGAAGAAGCGGGCGGCTGCTTGATGTATGCCATTCCGAATTTCCGTCTGCCGAAGGAATACGTCCGCGCTATCATTAAGGCGATGGAAAACATGGGTATCCGGTTTGTTCAAAAAACGAAGTTGGGTGAGAACCTGCAAATCAGCGAACTGACAAAGGAAAACGACAAGATCTTCATCGCGACCGGTGCATGGAAGCGCCCGGTACTCGGCTTTGACGGCGAGGAGTTTACGGAGTTTGGCCTTCAGTTCCTGGTCGATGTCAACCGCTGGGTAAACAAGAAGGAGCGCAATCATGTGCTCGTTGTCGGCGGCGGCAATGTGTCGATGGATGTTGCAATTACCGCGAAGCGTCTTGGTGCGAAATCCGTTACCCTGTGCTGCCTGGAGCAGCGCGATGAGATGCCCGCCTCTGCCGAGGAAGTTGCTCGTGCCGAGGAAGAAGGCGTTGTTATTCACAACGGCTGGGGGCCTGTCCGCGTTCACTATGAGGGCGAGAAGATTAAGGGTATGACGCTCAAGGCATGTACTAGACTGCGAGATGAAACTGGACGATTCAATCCGGTTTATGATGAGGATGTGACGCTGGATATTGATGCTGACAGCATCCTGCTGGCGACCGGTCAGCGCGTGGATCTCTCCTTCCTGGATAATGAGCTGACGCTGGCCATGAACCGCGGCCTGATTACGGTAGAGCCGAAGACGCAGAAATCCTCTGATCCCAAGGTTTATGCTGGCGGCGATGCCGTTACTGGTCCGACTACGGTCATCAAAGGCATTGCTTCTGGTCGCCGTGCCGCCGAAGCCATCAATGACGAGTTTGGCATAGGCAATCCTGAGAAAATCAAGCAGGAAGGATTCCTCCATTTTGACCGTGTAACAGCGAGCCTCAAGACCGCTAACAATGGCCATAATGTGGATGCTGCAGCGCGCAGCATTGACAAGGAAGATTCCTCAACGCTTACCTATGAAGAAGGTTTGGAAGAAGCAAAGCGCTGCATGAACTGCGGCTGCTACTCGGTCAACGCGTCTGATTTATCCCCGGTAATGGTGATGATGGATGCTGTGGTTAAGACATCCAGGAGCAGAGCGATTCCGGCTGAAGCGTTCTTCTGTACGGATCTCAAGAGCTATGCCAATCTGGAACAGGGCGAGCTGATTACCGAACTGGTTATTCCAGAGAAGGAAGACTTTGTGACCGGTTACGAGAAATTCCGCATGCGTTCTTCCATTGATTTCTCGATGGCTTCTCTGGCGTGGGGCTACAAGATGGACGGCGATGTGATCGCGGATATACGCCTTGTGCTGGGTGCAGTTGCGCCGGTTCCGGTTCGCCTGAATAAGGTGGAGGATTTCCTGCGTGGTAAGAAGCCGACATCGGAACTTGCGGTTCAGGCGGGTGAGATGGCGATCGAGGGTGCGGAGTCCATGGGACATAATGACTATAAGATCGACGAAATCCGCACGTTTGTGCGCCGTTTGGTTGAATCTATGGTGAAATAATTCATTTTCCGGGTGCGCTGGAGAGTGCATCCGGAAAATTTTCTTTTCGATTGTCTAAAAAATATCAATATCGAATGTTCAAGGAGGAATTGCCATGTTTACTAAGCTCTGTACGGCGCAAGAAGCGGCGGCATTGGTCAAGGATAATGATTTTCTGGTCTGCGGAGGCAATATGAACAGCTGCCTTGCGGAAGAAATCTGCATTGCGCTGGAAGAGAGATTCAAGGCGGAAGGCCATCCGCAGAATATGACGATCATGTCCGGATCCGGCGTAGGCGATATGGGCCCGGTGGGCGGCGTTGAGCGCGGTTTTGAGCATTTTGCGCATGAAGGCATGATTAAGCGCGTAATCGTCGGTCATAACGGCTCTAACCATACCATCATGCAGATGCAGCAGGATCTGAAGGTGGAGAGCTACAACTTCCCGCAGGGCGTCATCGAGCATATGTTCCGTAGCCGTGCCAAGGGACTGGATGTTGAGCTGAGTCGAGTCGGTATCGGTACCTTCGTCGATCCGCGCGTGGAAGGCGGTAAGTGCAACGCCATCACCAAAGAGGAATTGGTCGAGGTTGTGGAGATTGGTGGAACGGAATATCGGGCGTATAAGACCCCGAAGATTGATGTTGCACTCATTCGCGGTACAACCGCTGATGAGGATGGAAACCTGACCTGTGAGGATGAGGCGGTACTGACCAACATTCAGGCGATTGCGATGGCAACAAAGGCGAGCGGCGGAATTGTGCTCTGCCAGGTGAAGAATATCGTCCGCAAGGGCGCACTTCCGGCAAAAGAAGTTGTGATTCCGGGTGTTTTCATCGATAAGCTGATTGTAGCGAAAAATCCGGAAAAGACCCACCGCATGACGATGGGCGAATTTTACAACCCGGCGTATACCGGCAAGTACAAGTATCCGATTTCTGCGTCCGCTGCTCTGCCGTTGGGCATAAAGAAGACGATTGCCCGCCGCGCGGCAATGGAACTCAAGCTGCATGTGCCGGTGAATACCGGTCTGGGATATCCGGAAGGCATTGCCAGCGTGGCGAATGAAGAAGGCATTGCGGATGACCTGATGCTGACCGTGGAGACTGGGGCTTTCGGTGGTGTGCCGGCTGCACGCACGTCTTTTGGCGCGACGTCCAATGCTCAGGCAATCGTGGACAGTCCGACCATCTTTGATTTATATGACGGTGGTTTTCTGTATGCAACGTTCGTCGGTCTGGCAGAGTGCGATTCGACTGGTTCGGTGAATGTCAGCCGATTCATGGATAAGGGCGGGCGTGGGCGCCGTCCGGGTGCGGGCGGCGTCATTAACCTGACGCAGGGAGCGAAGAATGTCATCTTCTGCGGTACGATGACTGCCGGCGGTTACAAAGCGGAAATCAAAGATGGCAAGGTTGTCATCCTTCAGGAAGGCGCTGAAAAGAAGTTCCTGAAGAACATCAATCAGGTGACATTCTCTGGTCCGCACGCGGTGGATATCGACCAGAATGTGCTCTATATCACCGATCGCTGTGTATTTAAGCTGACGAAGGACGGACTGATGCTGACTGAAATTGCGCCCGGCATTGACCTGAAGACGCAGATTCTGGATGTGATGGAGTTTGAGCCGATGATTGCCAAGGAACTGAAGGTTATGGATCCGATGCTATTTGCGGAAGAACCCATCGGTCTGCGGGCGCTGCTCGAAGACCGCGAGTAAATCTATGGCATTTCCCGCACCTGGGGTGCGGGAGAATGCTATTCGGAAAGAGGTGTCAACATGCAGGATCTATGGTCAAATACGCTGCTGAAGCAGCCGCAGTTGTTTGCGAATCAGACAGCCGTTGGGTTGTTTCGTATGGCGGTAAGCCATAACCCGGACAAAACAGCAGTTTCGGCGGTTGATGGGAGCTTGACCTACGCGCAGCTGGAAGAAAAGAGCAATCGGTTGGCGCGTGCGTTTGCCGCGCAGAATGCTCAGGTCGGTGATGTGATTGCCATTAAAACCGGACGAAGCGCGAAGACTCTTGTTGCCATTTTGGCGGCATGGAAAGCTGGATGCGCCTATGTATTTTTAGAAAGTGCGTGCCCAAGCAGCCAAAATGCATACTGTATGGGGCAGTGTCATGTTCGGATTCAGGTGACGGTGGAGATGATTGAGCGGGCGGAAGCCGAGCAGAGCGGAGAAATCTTTCTGGAGCGCGGTGCCCCCAATCGTCTTGCCGTGGTGGTCTATACCTCAGGATCAACGGGCAACCCCAAGGGTGTACTGCTGAGTCAGGCGAATCTGGCAGCGATGGCGGCAAACTTTGGTGATATCGGTTTCAGAAGCGATGATGAGTACTGTTGCTTTGCCAGCTTGATGTTCATCGCTTCGGTATGCGATATTGTGGTTGGGCTGGCGCTTGGGATGACGCTGCATCTCATTCCAAATGAGATTCGCAAGGATATTCATGCAATTGCGGGCTATTACCGTGAAAACAGCATTACAGTGACCTTTCTTCCGCCGCATATGGCGTGCAAATATATGGATTGCGATGAGGAAAGTCCGCTGCGTATGCTGCTGGTAGGTAGCGAACCGGTGCATAATCTTAGGAAGAAACCTTACAGGATAGAGGGTATCTATGCTTCCAGTGAGGGCTGCGGAATCATCAGTCACTGGAATATTGAGGATGAACAGCCCACCTATCCCATCGGCCGTGTGGTGCATGGACTCAAGCATTATATTGTGGATGAAAACGGGCAGCGCGTTGCGCCTGGTCAACGCGGAGAATTGTGGATATCCGGTCCGCAGGTCTGTTATGGTTATCTTGATCTGCCGGAAAAGAATAAAAAGTGCTTTGCTCCCAATCCATTCAGTAGCCAGCATGGGTATGAACGGGTTTTCAAAACCGGTGATTTGGTGCTGGAGGAGCAGGAGGGAACACTGCTGTACTGTGGACGGGAGGATAATTTGGTCAAAATACGCGGATACCGCGTGGAATTGGGCGGCGTTGAGCAGAAGCTGCTGGGGTATCCGGGCATCACGGAGGCATGCTGTGCCGCCTTTGTGGATAAAGGTGGCACACGGCTTCTGATGGGATATTATACCGCAGACAGGCCGATTGATCATGGTGTACTGCGCAGCTATCTGGGGCAGTGTCTTCCTTATTACATGATTCCCACTGGGTTGATTCGCATGGACAGTTTACCGCATACCGCAACGGGCAAGCTCATGCGCAGCCAATTAACAGCGCCTGCGGAGATTGATGACCGGAAAGAACTGGCGAAAAAATATTATTAAGGGAGGCGCGGTATGCCGAATTTTAACTTTGGAACAGCGTATAACATGAGCGGACAGACGATGCTGAGCCCAGAGGATCAGCTGTTAGAGATGAGTCTTTGTGCCCTGGCCTATGGCGGCTATCAGGCGTTGACTGTTGCCAATATGCGCCATGCCGGGGCGGATGAAGCCCTGCTTGCGCCTTTGCGTACGCGGGAGAAGCTCTGCAAATGGGCGCTTGACGAGACGGCTGAACGCATCCGTCTGGCTTATGAGCTCGTGACGGAGCAGGCTCGCGTCTATCTTGCCGGATCGGAAAAGTCACAGGATGAGAGCATCAAGCAGCTTGAACGGTTGCTTTATCGCCACATCCATTTGTGCCTGCACCCGAAGAATCGCATCTATGTGCTTGCGGCAGCCAATGAAGCACAGCTTCCGCAGTCTCTCAACGATATTCTGCCAAAAGCATTGCAGGTATCGTTCTGCGATGTGCTGGAGGAAATGATTCTTTCGGTTGCACAGGTGAAAAAGCAAAAGGAAGCCGCGATGCTGGCGGCTTCCGTCTGTGCCTGTGTTCAGTTTTATGCCGTTCAGCCTGAGCTGACGAAGTGTATGTTCATGGCGAAAACGCGCCATGAGCCAAATTATGCAGAGGTGGAGGATATGCTCAACAATATGCTTCTGCGCTCAATCGTTGCTAACACAGCGATCAACAAAGCTTTTTGAAAGGAACGATGATTATGGAATACACGGACGAAATCGTGAAGAAAATGCGCCGGGAAGCCTACGAAGAAGGTTATGAGGCAGCAATGGAGAAGCTTCGTCTGGCCATTCGTCTGGCAAAGATGGGCGAGGCGGATTGTAAAATCGTCGATAAGACCGGACTCCCGCCGTATATTATTCACGCTATGCTTGATAGGGGCTAATATCCGCTGATTGCGCCGACCTGACATGCGCGCACACAGCATTCGCATCCCACGCACAGCCGGGGCAGACGCAGAAACGCTGGATGTACACCGTACACATTGAGCAGTTCGAGTTCAAATGCGATGCAGCCATGTGGACAGGCGCGGATGCATGCTCCGCATCCCATGCAAGTATGAGCATCAAAAAAGACAAACTGCTTCATGGCTGTACCTGCTTAAAGGCAGCATAATCGGCGGCGCGGGTATCTGCATAGCTGGAAAGCGCGTTTTTCAAGCAGAGCACGGCGAGAACAGCCTGATAAAACAGCGCGTCATCCATTTCGACATGGAGCATATCGGCAATGTCGGTAGGCGCAAGCAGATCTAGTGCCATAACCGGTTTCCCTTTGGCCAAGGCACAAAGCGCAGCGGTACAGGCGCAAAGTGCGTCGTCAGCCTGCTCCCCCCGGCGGTAGCCGATAGCGGAAACGATGTCGCGGCAGGTTTCAAAAGCGAGGGTCAGCAATGGGCTTTTGTCATTTCCGGTCAGTTCACCGAGCGCACGCGGACTTGTTGGAAAATTCTGCCACTGGGCATCGTGAGCCCAAGAAAAAAGACTTTCAAAAGAAGTGTGCATGTTGTGTTTACCTCATTTCAAACAAATTAGGTCATTTGACCTACCACCATTATACAAAGTATGTTGAGAAAGTCAAGACCATGTGGAGGACAAGACAATGGATTATCTTAAGATTGAGCAGATTGAAGTCAAAGCGCACAAGATTGCCAAGTGCATACCGTGGAGCGAAAACTGTTTTGGGTGCAACGAAGCACTTCCAGGCGGACTGGGCGTCCGTGCCTATGTGACGGAGGATGATTATGTAGTCGGGCTGTGCACAACCCGCCCGGAACACACGGGTTTTCCGGGCGTGACGCATGGAGGTATTCTTTCCACCTATTTTGACGAGGTGCTTTGGCATGCGACGCGCGTACAGAATCCGGGTACGGTTGCCATGACGGTCGAGATGACGGTGCATTACATGAAGCCGGTTCATCCGGGGGAAAACCTTCGCATTGTTGGTATGCCCGCAAAAATTCAGGGACGTCATGTTTATGTAGATGGATATATGCTCCTGCCGGATGACAGTGTTGCTTGTACAGCGCGATGCCATTATGTGGTCGTCCGCGAGGAAAACAGCCTGAATGAAGAAGAAAACAGCCGCATTAGGCATGAACAGGGTAAAAAAGTGAAGAGCCTGATATTTTAAGGAGGAGCAGTATGGAAGAAAATAAGCCGGTCATGGAGTGCATTACGCTGGTGGATAGCAACGACAAGGAATATGAGTTTGTCGTGCTCAATCGGCTTTCTGTTGGGGGCAAAAGTTATCTAGCGCTTGCCGCTGCCAATGAAAAGAGTGAAAGGAAGCTCGATGAGGATTTTGTACCGGATGACGATATTACGGTTGTTTGTGAATGGATACAGAATGGCGAAATCAGCTACGGGGCAGTGACAGATGCGGATGAGCTGTATGCCGTTGCCAAAGAGCTGGAACGATTGTACGGACACTTGCAGCCGGAAACACAGGAATAAGGAGCGATGGTGGCATGGAGTGCATGAAAAGCATCTATCACATTTTAATTGAAAAGCTGAGAAAGCAGAAGCGGCTGATGATGGTGACTGTCTGCGAGGCAGATGGAACTGTGAGAAAGACGCTGGAGGCGCCAACGGACGATGCTGTGCAGCTTGAGTGGAATGCGGATGGAAGCCTGTGCCTTCGTGAGCCGTTTGAGAGGCAGGAAAGGCTGATTCTTCTGGGCGATGGCGAAATGACGCGCGTTTTGACAAAAGAAGCAGCAGGGCGGGGCTTTGCTGTTGTCGTTGCGGATGAAAGGTCGGATATCGCCGATCATCTGCCCGGAGCGTGGAAAACGGTATGCGATGCGCTTCCAGCGGCTGTGCGCTGCATGCATATGACGGATGAGGACTGCGTTGTCCTTGCACCCAAACGCTATGAAGAAGCGGCTGGGTGCATCGAACGGCTTTGGGAGGAAGTGCAGACTGCGTTTCTGGGAATGGTACTGCCGGAAGGGCAGGAAGATTGGTTGGATCGCTTCCGGGCCGATGAACTTGCTGATGACGCATGGCTTGCCCGCATGATGATTACCGGAATGAGAAGCGGCGCAGAGAATGCTGCGAAAACCATGCAGCCAGGTGTGGAACGCGGACGGTATGAATCGGCACGGCCAAACTAGAAACGGGAGGTTATAGAGCTACTGGCTGTCATGCACGATCAGTCACAGGAGCAGATACCTGAAGGGTTCACC
>ENA-OQKP01000574-OQKP01000574.1-human-gut-metagenome-genome-assembly--contig:-NODE-574-length-27948-cov-8.110456_pt1 | contig 27948 bp, 23 predicted proteins | sample MGYA00242780_ERZ504802 | MGnify/ENA primary metagenome ERZ504802 (study PRJEB26092, sample SAMD00036406) | human gut metagenome | host: Homo sapiens | study: EMG produced TPA metagenomics assembly of... | reverse complement strand
GTGAGCATAGCGGACAGGGCGGAGGCGTTGCCTGAACACGCGAAGCGTGTGAGTTGGCCGGAGCCCTGTCTAATTGGCGGCGGAACAAAAGGTCCAGAAAATTGCCGTGAATGCGTTTATACATGGCAGGGCTCTTTCGGACCCTTCGCAATTAAATAGCAATTGCCATAACTATTATCCTTTCCAAAATATTTATATTATCATTCATCAGTATCTCAAACTCAGCTTCAAATATCCTACTGTTTTTATTTTAATAACATTATAATGATTTTACAACAACATTTATTATTTTCCCAGGTTTTCTCTCCCCCTCCTATCATATGTAAAAAAAGACCCCGCATGATCTCTCACACAGGGTCTTAAAATATTTACATATTTTGCCAGCTATTACTCGCAAACATATGGCATGAGTGCGATGTGGCGAGCGCGCTTGATAGCTACAGTTAAAGCTCTCTGATGCTTTGCGCAGTTGCCGGTGATACGACGAGGAAGGATTTTACCTCTCTCAGATACGTATCTCTTTAATTTGTTGGTGTCCTTGTAATCGATAACGCCATTCTTATCACCACAGAAAACGCAAACTTTTTTTCTTCTGCGCATTCCGCCTGGTCTTCTCATCTTAGCGCCCTCTGGTCTGTCTGTTTTATTAAATGCCATTGGTGTTGTCCTCCTTTATTATTAACCATGGAACATATCCGGCCTGATGGAGCCTAGTTGAACGGAAGTCCTTCGTCTTCAACTCCGTCCGGAATGTTCATAAACCCATCACCAATCGCGCTGGTAGGAGCCGGTCTCTGAGATGGAGCTGACTGTCCATAGCCGCTCATATCAGATGCCGCACCCTTACTATCTGCGAATTCCTGATCATCAAGGATGACTTCGGTGGTGTATACTCTCTGACCGTCCTTATTTACATAGCTGCCTGTCTGGAGTCTTCCGGAAACCAGCACACGCATGCCCTGACGGAAATACTTCTCTGCAAATTCACCTGCGCGGTCAAATGCTACGCAGTTAATAAAATCTGCAGTCTGCTCACTTCCATCCTGACCTCTGCGGCCTCTTCTGTCCACTGCAAGAGTGTATCTGGCAATTGCCATAGAACGCTCTCCCTGTGAATATCTTACTTCCGGATCTCTTGTTAATCTGCCCATTAAGATAACTCTGTTCATACGGTCACACTTCCTTTTTTAACTCCGCTTTCACGGTCTGGGTATGTCTTATGCCTCAACCTTAACGCATAAGTATCTGATCACTGGTTCCATAATACGAACGTGAGCTTCTACTTCGTTAGGGCATACAGAATCGGACTCGAACTGGATGAAGTAGTAGTATGCTTCATGAGACTTCTGGATCTCATAAGCAAGTCTCTTCTTACCCCACTCATCTACGTTGGTCACAGTGCCACCGAAACGGGTGATGTAACCTTTTACCTTTTCGATTGCTGCTGCACGCTCTTCGTCTTCAAGCTTCACATTCAGAACAACGGTTAATTCGTACTTGTTCATCTTGTTTTACCTCCTTGTGGTCTCTGGCCCCTGCTTTCAGTTTCAGGAGCAAGGATTTTATATGTCACGATTAGTTATTCTAGCAAAAAAAGGGCTTAAATGCAAGCCCTTTTTTGCTTTTTTCAGGTACTTTTTTTCACTGTCTTTTCCTTTTCTTTTTCTTTCAGGATCCAGCCTTCTTTAACCTCTGTTTTTTGCAAACATAACCGCATATTCAATGGAATTTCTAAGGCTTAATTCGCTTGCTTTTCCGGTTCCCGCCTGGTCGAAAGCAGTGCCATGATCTACAGACACGCGGATGATCGGCAGTCCCAGAGTAATATTTACACCTGCTACTGCATCCCATGCTTTCTTTTCATGATTGTATACAAAACCTACTACCTTTAACGGAATATGGCCCTGATCATGGTACATGGCAACTACAATGTCATACCAGCCGCCTCTTGCCTTGGAAAATACAGTATCCGGCGGTACAGGTCCGTCTGCATTGATGCCTTCTGCCTTTGCTGCCTCAATTGCAGGGATGATCTCATCAATCTCTTCTCTTCCGAACAGACCATGTTCACCGCTGTGTGGATTCAGACCAGCTACGCCGATCTTTGGCTCTTTGATACCCAGATCCTTACATGCCTTGTCTGCAATACGGATCACATCCAGTACACGCTGCTTCTTTACCCGGTCACAGGCTTCGCGCAGGGAAACATGGGTGGAAACATGAACAACACGCAGATTTTCATGTGCCAGCATCATAGTATAGTTCTTAGTACCGGTCATATCTGCATAGATCTCTGTATGTCCGGAATAATGATGTCCTGCAAGATTTACTGCTTCTTTATTAAATGCATTGGTAACAGTAGCATCTACCTTTTTATCCATTGCCAGTTCAATGACCTTTGTTACATATTTAAAAGCGGCGTCTCCGCACATAGCAGAAACTTCCCCTCTTTTTAACTGTGCCATATCAACCAGTCCCATATCCAGCACATCAATGGTTCCATATTCATACTTTGCCTCTGAAACGTCTTTGATTGCATGGATCTTCATTTCTGTATGTCCTACAATAGGAAGTGCTGCTTCCATTACACAGGCATCACCTACTACTACCGGATTGCAAAGGTCATATAAGGACTTGTCTGCAAATGCTTTTACTGTGATCTCGGGTCCGATACTGGCCGGATCCCCCATGGTGATACCCACGATCTTCTTTTCGCTCATATCTGCCTCCTGAAAAATGGAATAATAAATTTTGGGGTTACAGTTCAGCCTTGCGAAGATTTAGGGTTAAAAGTACGTTGAAAACTTGTTTTCATAAGTGCTTTTGGCGCTAAATCTTCATAAGGCAGACGCCCAAAGCTTCTTGTCCGCTGCAAGCGGGCAAGAAGATGCAAGGCTGAACTGTAACATTTTTTGTATTCAATATACCATACTTTATTGGAAATAGTATGTCATATGCTTAAATTACCTGCGCAAACACACTTGCTGACGCAGGCGGTCTGCAATCCTGCAATAAACAGGACCGGATGCTTCCACCCGGTCCCACTTATCTTACAGCCAAACCAGCTGTACTTATTCTTTTATTATCTGTTTACTTATTTCGCTGCTCTGCGCTTCTCTTCGATCTTATGCAGCCATGATACAAAGATCGGACAGCAGATAGCAGTTACGATGATAGCTGCAGTGATCTGGGCAGTTGCTGCTTCAGATACTGCAAGTAAGGTTGCATCTACAGCTGCTACAGATGCAGGAGTTGCTGCTGCGTTTCCTGCGGTTGTACCGATAGCACCGCCAACTTCCGGACGATCCATCTTTAACAGCTTGTATACAAGGTATCCTGCAAAACCTGTGATAAGAGTACAGCCAACACCTAAGAGGATTCCAGGAGCGCCTGCCTTGATCAGGTTCATGATGTTTAAGCCAGCGCCCAGAGGGAATGCGAAGAATGGGATCAGCATAGAAGCACCTGGTTCGCAGAACTTACGGATGTCTTCATCTAAGTTACCCATGATACAGCCTATGATTACAGGAATGATGCAGCCTACAAGTACGGACATCGGGATCTTTGCAACACCAGCAGCGCCTAAAGCTACCATGGTGAAGAAAGGACCATCGTTGATAGAAAGGATAGAAACAGCACCTACGTCTGTTGCATCACCGTACTCACCAGCTAATGCTGCGTACAGACCACCATTGGAGTTTGCCAGGGCACCTACGATTGCCAGTGTGGACAGTCCCAGAAAACCAGCTTCACCAAACAGCTTACCACAGATCAGACCAATGATAATACCCATACCAACTTTAACAGCCGTAATTACAACGCCTTTATAAACGGTAACACCTGCTTTTTTAAAGTTGATGGTTGTTGCGTTACAGAAAATGAACACTGCCAGGATCGGCATTGCACCTGATTTCCAAAGGTATGTAGTAAATGTACCATCAAACATGGTCCATACTGTACCGCCAAAGAAAGTGTTGACAAGTGCACCTAACAGCAGCGGAACTACCATTAAACCACCAGGAATTTTTTTCACGCTTTTCAGAATGTTCATTCTAGTATCCCCCTTATGTTAAATTATATTTTTTATTTTGCAGCGATCAGTCTTAAAACGTTATCTACTGTATAAGCCAGGTTCTCCTTGCTGTGATGACGGCTTATGGAGAAGTCCTGAGGCAGACGGTTAATAGGGAATACGGCGGTTACACCCATTTCGTATGCCTTATCGATCTCTGCATCATCTGCTCCGCCTACAACAGCGATCACATTTTTATCCTGTTTCTTTGCACGCTCTGCAATACCGATCACAACCTTACCGCGAAGGCTCTGGGAATCCAGTTTTCCTTCACCGGTGATAATGTAATCAGCATCACTGATCATTTCGTCAAACTTTACAGTATCCAGAACCGTCTGGATACCCATCTGCAGACGGGAGTTAAAGAAAGCGATCATGCCTGCGCCCATAGCGCCTGCTGCACCAGTTCCAGGAACTTCGCTGATATCTTTGCCAATTGCTTCTGTGATGGCACGGCTTAAGTTCTTGATACCTTCATCCAGTTCCAGTACCATTGCCTCATCTGCACCCTTCTGCGGTCCGAAGATGTGGGATGCACCAGTTGGTCCGTACATCGGGTTGTCAATATCGCACATGGTAACGATCTCAACTTTATTTAAGATCTCTGCCTTGCCGCTCAGATCGATCTTACAGATATCTGCAGTGGTTCCGCCGGTTGGAACAAATTCCTTACCATCTTTATCATAGAATTTTACGCCAACAGCTGCTGCTGCGCCGCATCCGCCATCATTAGTACTGGATCCGCCCAGTCCTACGATGATCTTTTCCACACCGCTTTGGGCTGCTGCTAAAATCAGCTGTCCAACGCCATAGGTAGTGGTCTTTCTTGGATCCTTGCGGTCTTCTACTAATGGAAGTCCTGCACAGGAAGCCATTTCGATCACTGCGGTCTTTCCTTCGTTGATCAGTCCGTAGTAGGAATCCATATCCTCAAAATAAGGATTTTTAACCTTTACAGTTACCTTGGTTCCGCCCAGTGCTGTGATAAATGCATCTACAGAGCCTTCGCCGCCGTCTGCTACAGGAACACAGGCTGTTTCAGCTCCAGGAAAATGTTTTTCAACTTTTTCCTTTGCGATCTCACAGATCTGCTCAGAACTTAAGGTTCCTTTAAAGGAATCAGGAATGAGAACAAATTTCATGGCTGTCTATCTCCTTTTACAAAATCTGGTCTATTATTCCCTTCAGCCTTGCATTTTTGCAAGGCTGAAGAGCTACACATTACTCTCTGACAATAACAGATACACCATCCGGGATAACAGTTACCTTGTAGTCATCCTTCTTAACAATAGCTTTTGCCTTCTCCATAGCCTCTTCCATGCTGTGTGCAGGAACCATATGCAGGTCTTCTACTAACTGGTCATCGCAGGAAGATACAAATACTACAGTTGCCTTTAACAGCAGTCTTGCAAAGATCTGGGACTGCCACTGATCGATAATGGTCTCTTCCGGCTTTCTGTCAAGGAAGGTCTTCATCATACGGTTCAGATCCTTCTCATCACGGAAGGTCTCATGGAAGTATTTTCCGCCGTGTCCGTCAGCAGCCTTGGAAAGCATGATGATAACGCCGCCTTCTTTTACAGTTGCCTCTGCTGCGGTCATACCCTTTACAGACTGATAAATGTTCTGATCCAGAGGATATCCGCCGTTTGTGGAGATAACGATATCTGCCGGAATTGCATCTACCTGGCACTTGGAAGCTAAGAACTCACGGCCTACTCTGTGAGCCAGATCACAGTCACCAGCTACTGCAAAAATAGGATCATGTGCTGCATCAATAACTACGTTTACAATGAAATCCAGTCTTGCTGCTCTTGCTGCATACAGCATATCGTTGTGAACCGGGTTGCCTTCAATAACACCAGTACGTGCATGAGGATCAGCGATAAATCCGGAGTTATGGTTGTACATAACAGTCTCGCGGCTTGCAACACCTGGAAGAATACTCTTTCTGCCGCCGGAGAAACCTGCGAAGAAGTGTGGCTCAATGAAGCCTTCTGCTACTAACAGGTCTGCCTCAGCTGCCAGACGGTTGATGATCAGATTGCCGCCGGAAGGAAGCTTGCCAAGGTATACCAGGTTATCCTTATCATCGCAGTCATGAACTACGATCTTCTCATTTGCCATGATCTCTGGACCAAACTTAGCTGCCAGCTCTTCTTTGGTAGTGGTTCTGTGAAGACCGGTAGAAATAAGGATCGTAATATCTGCATCAGGGTTGCCCTTGCGGATCTCAGCTAAGATCAAAGGCATCATAATGTGGCTTGGAACAGGTCTTGTATGGTCAGAAGAAATAACAACGATTTTTTTCTTTCCAGCTGCCATATCGCACAGTCTTGGAGTTCCGATCGGGTGCTCCAAAGCGTCCTGAACCAGTTCAGCACCGCTCTTTGGTGCCTTGTAGCTGTGAAGTTCAGATAACAGCACACCTGCTAAATGCTCATCCTCGATCTTTGCTGTTAATTTTTCTTTTCCATAAGGTAATAAAAATTCTTTCATCTTTTCTTCCTCCTGTTATAAATGATAGAATCGTTAGTTTTTAAGTTCCTTTATGTAAATTGTTATATAAGGGCAAAATTTTGAACTTATGCTTCTTTGATCTTTCGCAGTGCAAAGGCTGCTGCGTCGTCGGCTCCAAAAGCACCTGCTTTTGTTACCAGCTTCATTCCTTCGTACTTTCCGCCTTTTACGCGAACCAGCGGAATACCTACGCGGATCTCAGAAAGGATCTCAGAACCATCTGCTTCAATATTCATCAGCATTCCAAGGGCTGTATCACCGCCTGTTAAGAACACGCCGGATATCTTCACCTGATCCAGCACTTCCATAGCCAGACGTCCTATGATTGATCTGACCTTGTCACCTGTTTCTACAGGTCCCAGTCCCAGTTTCTCGCCTGCTTCAAAGGAAAGCTCCAGTTCATTTCTGTCATAAGATGTATTTGCAAGAAGCATGGTGTCTTTTCCTGCTTTCAGGGAATCCACTGTTTCTTTTAAGTAAGATTCTGTATTTTCTTTTCCGGAAAGAATGTTATGCATAGGAAGTTTTACCATCTTGATGCCTGCTTCCTCGCAGTATTTCATCTGCCGGTTAGTCACAGTACTTACACTTGCAACTACGCCTAAAGCCGGGAGAGACGGACGTTCCAGTTCCATCAGATTATCTGCCAGACCTGCAGTGCCTATGTAAAGTACCTTCTTGCCGGTCTTAGCAACTGCCTTTAAGACCTTCTTCAAGTCATCATTGCAGTCTGCGTCGCATACATAAATACGTCCCTCTGTAAAATCAAGATCATCGCTTCTCACATCCGGAAGTCTCTTTAAAATGATCTTCTCATCATAATATCTTCCCAACATCCGTACCAGATTATCTTCCACTACGGGATTTTTGGGATCACTGGCAAGTTCTGTGCGGCAGATCTCTACGCCATTTAAACACTGGACCCCGTCTACAGTGGTTCTCTTTAAATCTGGAAGAGCCGGTGCAAAGATCATCAGTTCCGGTTTGAAATGTTCATCTACCGCCTTGATCTCTGCTGCAATATTTCCTCTCATGGTGGAATCTACTTTTTTGATCACATGACGAAATCCATCAAAATCTACATTTTCCAGCGCATGGGATACGATCTGGTATGCATGATCTGGATGAACGTTTCTGGATTCCGTATCAATGACAATGGACCGGTCTGCACCCATGGGCTTGCCGCAAAACAGCACTTCTGTTGGAAAACCTCTTCTGCGCAGCTGGACTCCCGTGTCATTAGCTCCGGTAAAGTCATCCGCAATGATCAGGTATCTTTCTTCCAACCATTTCACCGCCTTTCTAATCGTTCACATTTGAAACATTTTTGTGAGAGTTCATATTTATTTTAGATTTATTTCTGATTCGTTTTATATTCTACATGGTTTTTCCTTTCTATTTCAATGAATTTATAGTATAATATGTTTAAATTTGCAACATTCATAAACATGAGGTGTCCTAAATGATAAAAAAAATCCGTATATTGGGGATTGCCCCCTATAAGGGTCTTGTCACTCTTATGAAACAATGCGCCCTTCAGTACCCTGAGATCGAACTGACTGCCTATGCCGGAAGCATGGAGCAGGGACTCTCCCTTGCCAAGCGCTACAGTGATCATTATGATGTCATTATTTCCCGTGCAAACACCGCCAACATGATCTCCCGGTCTGTCCATGTTCCTGTTATTGATATTGGTATCGGTTATTATGATGTACTGCGCTGTATTAAAATGGCCCAGAATACCGGAACAAAGTTTGCCCTGTTAGGCTTCCAGTCCCTGACTGTCATCGCCAAAAACCTCTGTGACCTTTTACAGATCCATGTAGATATCTTTTCTTTCTCCGTAGACAACTGGAAAGATTCCAGCACCCTCTTGGATCGGATGAAAGAACAGGGATACAAGACCGTTGTCTGCGATATGATCCCTTATGACCATGCGAAGATGATCGGCCTTACACCGATCATTCTTGCTTCCAGTTCTGAAAGTGTAAAACAGGCCATGGAAAATGCCATCGGCACCTGGCAGCAGTACCAGAAGCTGTGTAATTCCAATGCTATGATGCAGTCTTTGATCCGCAGCAGCTCCAACCAGTACCTGATCCTGGATCTGGACGGCCGCTGCCATTATTCCACTGTAGATGACGAAAAGGAAGAAGAATTTATCCAATGTCTCCAAAAAGAGCTTGGAAAATGCCGTACCACTTCCAGACGGTCCTTCTTTATCACACTGGAAAATCAGCTGTATTCTGTCCGCTCCAGTCTGGCTGAAGAGGGAGATTTCCCTTATATCATCTTCCGCATCATGTTATCCAAGATTCCTTTAAGCCACTCTAAATACGGCATTACCATTATGGATAAAGAACAGGCATTACAAAGCTTTATTGAAAGCTTTTACAGCAACACCGAACTGTCCCGAAAAGCAGCCGCTGCCATGGATCAGTCAGGTTCTTCTTCAGTCCCTCTTATGATCACCGGAGAGATCGGTACAGGCAAAGACCGTGTAGCTTATCTCCACTATGCAAAGAGCCAGTTTAATGATGAACCTCTCTACGTTGTGAACTGTTCCATGTTAAATGATAAAACCTGGAATTTCCTGATCAATCATTACAACTCTCCTTTTACAGATAATGGAAATACCATTTATATTTCCAATCTGGGAGTTTTGTCCCACCAGAGACAAAAGCAGCTGTTATCCATTATCCTGGATACCAATCTGCATATCCGAAACCGTCTGATCTTCTCCTGCACCCAGGCAAAGGACGGCCACATGCCCCACGCAGCCTTAGAATACACCAATATGCTTGGCTGCGTACCTCTTCCTATTAAACCCTTGCGGGAACAGAAAAATGACATCGTGCCTTCAGCGGCTCTTTATATTGATACATTAAACCAGGACCTGGGCTGTCAGGTAGTAGGTCTGGAAGATGGAGCTGCAAAACTGCTCATGGATTATGACTATCCATGCAACCGCACCCAGTTTAAGCGTATATTAAAAAAAGCAGTACTGGAAACCAGCACTGCTTATATATCCCGTGATACCATTGAAAAAATATTAAAAGAAGAGTCCACCTTTTTCCCGGATAATCATGAACCTCAGGTAGTGACACCTTCTAAAATATCTCATGAAAAAGAAAGTTTTTCCCTGAACTTAGAACAGCCTCTGGACCGTATCAATCAGGACATTGTCCAGCACGTATTAAACAGCTGCAATGGAAACCAGACCGCTGCGGCAAAAAAGCTGGGGATCAGCCGGACCACACTGTGGCGTTATATCAACCGCTGATCTCGTCTTTCTTTTTCAGGCCCTTTGTATTTTTTTCTACCAGTCTGCGGGCTGCCATGATCTGGTGCCCGCAGCCGGTACATTTTAAGCGAAAATCTGCTCCCACTCTTAAGATCTCCCATTCACTGCTTCCGCATGGATGAGGCTTTTTTAATTTAACAATATCTCCTACTTCGTAGTTTAAACGTTCTCCCGGCATATGTGTTCTCCCTGGTTTTTCTTTATTGATCATCCGTTCCAACAACGGTTCCCAAAACTTCTCCAATACTGTCAGAGATCACCAGATCTGCCTGTGAGTCTCTGGACGTTACGCTTTTATTGATCAGGACTAATTTATTGCCTCTGTAGTAGTCAATCAGTCCGGCAGCCGGATACACTACAAGGGAGGTTCCGCCTATGATCAGCATGTCTGCATTGCGGATATAATCAATGGACTTCTGGATCGTACGGTCATCCAGACCTTCTTCATAGAGAACTACATCCGGCTTAATGCGGCCGCCGCAGGTACAAGTAGGAACGCCTTCGCTTTTTCTCACATAGTCCAGATCATAAAACTGGCCGCAGCGGGTACAATAATTTCTGTGTACAGAGCCATGAAGCTCCAGCACTTCTTTGCTTCCTGCCATCTGATGAAGGCCATCAATATTCTGGGTAATAACAGCCTTTAATTTTCCTTCTTTTTCCAGTTTTGCAAGAGCTTTGTGCGCAGCATTTGGCTTTGCATCCGGAAACAACATACGGTCTTTATAAAAACGGTAGAACTCTTCCGGATTCTGTATGTAAAAGCTGTGGCTGATGATCCGCTCCGGCGGATATTTATATTTCTGGTTATACAGTCCATCTACGCTGCGAAAATCCGGTATGCCGCTTTCGGTGGATACGCCGGCTCCGCCAAAAAATACGATATTGTCGCTTTCACTGATCCAGTCTTTTAACTGCTGCCATTTTTCATCCATATGCGTTTCCTCCTTAAAAATATCATCTGCTCCCGGAATCTTTAGGGAAGACTCCGGCAGTACGTAATCTTTTATACGACCTCGTCTATAAATACCCCTTGCAGTGTCCGCACATATTCTGTCCAGAACGGCGGCGCAACCGTCAGTATCTCTTCAAGTGGCCTGTAGCCAAAGATCCACTGAGCCAGCTCATCCACATTTATCTCTAATACCTCACTGGAGAATGGGATCTGTTCACTGCCTTCTGCTTCTGCCTGCAGTCCCAGTCCGTTCATTGATTCCAATGTACTTCCATTTTTTTCCAGTTTCCACAGCCAGTTTCCCCCATTCTCTCTGACAATGGGATCTTTCACAGAAAGAACCGCCTGAAATCTGTTTTCCGGCACATCTTCCTTTAAACAGATCATTTCAAGCAATGCTTTTACATCTGTGATCCGGGCCATGATCGCCGGATGTGCGTCAGCGGGTTCCATTTCTGAAAGGCTGTAATAAAACCGTTCCTCTCTTTTTCCAAGTCCCCACCAGGCTTCCAGCCCATGAAGTTTTCCGTTTTCTTCATACCATCCGGTCACTTCTCCGGCTTCACTTTCCAGCTCTTTCTGAAGAAGCTCCATATAAGCCTGATCTCTCACTGTATAGACTTCATAACGTTTCTCAAGCCAGTTATTCATCCAGACCGCTGTGCTCTGTGCCTCTTCTGCCAGATCCAGCTTTCGTTTTTTCAGTCCTTTTTCCGGTTCATCACCTGGTTTCCAAACTGGCTGGTCGTAGATAAAGGCAAACTGGAACGGACGATAGATCGCCTCTGCCGCAGGCATCAGAAAACAAAATGGCTTCTTCTCTTTATTTAAATCCTGAAGCATCTTATAAAGAACCTGACGCATATAACCTTTGTGGCGCTGATCCGCGGCAGTCGCCACTCCTACAATATAAGGCAATTCCCATTTTTTCCCATTTACAGAAATGATATATGGATTTAAATGAGCCATGGTAAGCAGCTTTCCGTCTTCTCCCTCTATGGCCAGCACCTTACTGCCTGGAAGTTTTTCAGAAAAATAATAATCTGCAAAGCTTTTTGAATCTTCCGGAAATGCTTCTTCCCACAAAGGTCTGCATTTTCCATATTCACTTTTCTCTAAATATCGTACCATATCTGCCTCTTTCTTCCCAGCAACAAAAGCTTCTTGTCCCCTTAGTATTTCTTCTTTACAGAGTATTTTCTTGCAAAATCCACCGGATAATAGCTCATTTTCGCCTTGCGCAGTCCCGGCATTCCCACATCATCTTCTCTGTTTACCAGTGCCACATCCGGAAACTCATGAACTAAAAACTGCTGGTTAATGAACTGATACAGACCGTTGATCTCAGGATCTGCTTTTTCAATATGGATCACCGCCATATTTTCCCGCTCATTTAAGCTTCCCACTGTAAATGCCTTTAATTCTCCGTCAATGTAAACACCGGCCATTGGCACATTAAATGCGGAACAGTTCTTTAAAATATCATGGATACCGGCTACTTCATAGTCCAGGGAGATCTCATTTTCATAGGACTCCACCTTCTGCTGTCTCCATTTTTCCATAAATTGCCATACTTCCTGGCGGTCAGAACAACAGATCCTGCGGTATTCATATCTGCCTTCGTAGGTCTTTAAAAAGCCATTTAAACGGTTTTTCTTCTTGTGAAGCTTCTTACCGGCTAATGTACGCATGGCATTTCCATCGTAAAGATAGTCTTTTAAGTCATCTAATTCTGTTACTTCAAATTCAGCCGGATCCAGATCCAGATATTCTACGGCTTCTGCGTCAGCCAGAGAAATATAGAAAGGTTTGTGAAGCACATTGTCAAAATAATCTACCATCTGGTAAAAGAAATGCGGAAGATCTTCCTCTTTGCAAAGGGGCATGGCACTTGAAAGGATACCGTCCTTTTCCATAAGCCATAAAGCTGCCTTGCCTTCGCTGACTGCACACTGTACTTTATAATAATCTTTCCATAAAAAAGAGTCCAGGAATACGCTGTCACAGGTCTTGTTAGGCCTGAGACCATAAAAAGGGCGCAGCCTGGACATATCTTCAGCCTCTACGGGCTTGAAATTCAAATCCATTTTGTACCTCGTTTCTTTTTCGTTTGCAACAATTCACTCACGTTCCCGCGCTGGCGCGCTTTACTGCCTGCTTCGCAGCCGCTTATTTTTCTTTTGCTACGGTCCACTCACGTTCCCGCGCTGGTGCGCTCTACTGCCTGCTTCGCAGGCTGAACGTTCGTTGCAAGCGCACGAAAAATAAATGTCTGCTTCGCAGCCGCTTATTTTTCTTTTGCGCTTTGCATATTATACCACAACCCTTTGTCTATTACATTATTTTTTTCTGCGGTTGCTTTGGATTCCAAATTTGCAAAACTGACTGGCGCAATGGCAGTTTACATTCCTACTTCTTTCACCAAAAGCAATCTCTGCCCTGCTTTAATCTGTTCTCCCAAAAGATCATTGGTAGTAATGATGTTTCCCATGGTAGTATGAAATTTTTTTGCAATATCCCACAGGGAATCGTCTTCCTGGACAATGTACCCGGCGATACCTGGAATTGCCTGCAGAGCCTTTAAATCCAGTGGTTCTTCTTTTACTCCTGTTATCACCGTTTCCATCACCGGCTCTAATATCATAAAATCAAGAGCCGCCACAGCTTTGATCTCCACTGTATCATTTCCGGTCATAAGCGCACTTAACTGTTCCAGTCCGGCATCCAGCTGATAAATACTGTTTTTTGTAATACCTGCCGCCTGGGCACTACATTTAAAAGGGATCTGACGGGAAACAGAGCGGATCGGTGCCTTATCATCACTGGTAAGGTAAAGGATCGTTACATCTAAAATCCCTTCGATCAGCAGACCGTTCTCCTGGGGCTCTGCCTCATCTAACTGGATGCTTCCCTGGGTATGGCAGATCTGTAAAATACGTTCTGTCTGCCCCAGGTGTATTTTCTCCCCGATCCGTGGCTTACATACATTTTTGGCGATCAGACGATCATATTGTATGGTTTCTGTCTGCGGGATCAGTTTCCTGCTGTTGGAATACATATCCTGAATCAATGTTTCCTCTTTTTCTTCATATAACCGGATATCCAATTCCAGCACCGCATCCACGTCCAGCTCCCGCATCTGACCGTCTGCATCTGGTTTTACTTCCACTTCCTCATGTGCCAGCCGTACCGATACCATAGGAATCTGACCTTCGTGAGCCTGAGAAAGCTCTATATCCCCGGAAAATGGCAGTACTTCTTCCATCCACTGTACGGGCATATTTTCTTCCTCTGTTTCATAGATAACGAATACATTTAACTGGCCTTCCAGATATAAACGGCCTTCCAAGGGCTTTACTGTGGGATTTCCAATATGAAGTTCCTTCCACAAAAGCCTTGCAATATCCGGTCTGCCTCCTGTTACATCCATGTTTTCCCGTATACGATAGGTATCCTTCCTGTGTAATACCATTGTCATCGGTGAAATGATCCCGTTTTTTATCTCCGGCGCATCTTCTCCTTCTTTCTCCGTTTCCATGTTTCCTGCCGTCCCAGGTATTTTCACCTCAGACGCTGCATATGCATTTTCTTCTCCTTCTCCCCGTATTTCCACCGTAATAACTGCCTGGACTCCCAATTTTCTGGAATTGATCATTTCTGCCTTCATATCTTCCAGGATCCAGCTGGCAGTTGTATTATCTCCCTCTGTAAATCCCGGTACGTTTACCGTTTCCTCAAAAGGGATATTGCCCCCAAGGGTCTCCAGACCGCCATCTTCCTTCCTGTAAAGAACCGCAAATTCCATTTTTCCTTTTACGGTCATCTTCTCATCCTGGATCGTTCCATTTTCTCCCAGTATTCTTGCAGTATCCAAAATCACCTGCTCCATATCTTCCAATGTATCCGGAACAATAAAATCTTCATCCAGAGTGATCTGGGTCACTGTTTTTCCTTTCCACCGGTTCATATGTATCTGTTTCTTTATTAATTCCATAAAAAACACCTGCCGTTCTCATAGTCTTTTACGAAAGTCTATGCGGACAACAGGTGTTTTATACTTTACTGTTTTTCTAACTTTTCTTTTAAACGGCGGATCTCCTCTTCCATCTGAGACATGCGTTCCTTCATCTGCTCATATTCTTCCAGTGTCATGGTCTCTTTCCGTCTTGGAATCGTAACTCCGTCTTTCTTTACCGGTCTTGCAGGGATACCCACAGCCGTTACATTATCTTCCAGAGGCTTTAAAAGCACTGCATTTGCAGCAATGGAACAGTTATCGCCGACCTCAAATGCGCCTAATATCTTAGCTCCGGCGCCAACCATTACATTGTTTCCAAGAGTTGGATGACGCTTGCCCTTCTGGGTTCCTACACCGCCCAGAGTGACACCCTGATAAATGGTACAGTTATCGCCAACCACCGCTGTTTCACCGATGACCACTCCGGAACCATGGTCAATTAAGATGCCGTGTCCTAACTGAGCTCCCGGATGAATCTCAATGAGAGTAAAAAACCTGGCGATCTGTGAGATCAGTCTGGCTATGAAAAACATTTTATGTTTATAAAACCAGTGTGCAAACCGATGCCAGATCAGCGCATGGATCCCCTGATATAAAAGCAAAACTTCCAGGGCGCTTCGGGCTGCCGGATCTCGTTCCTGTACTGCCTTGATGTCCAGCCAAATGTCTTTGAGTATCATAATGCTGCTCCCTTCTAATGCATCCTCAATGCGTCACTCATGGACACGCGCTGACGCGCTCTACTGCCTGCTGCGCAGGCGAGACCTTCGTTAATGGCCCATGAAAAACAAATGTCTGCTGCGCAGCCGCTTGTTTTTCTTTAGGGCTCATTATATCTTATACTCAGGTCTCCCGCGCTGACGCGCTCTACTGCCTGCTGCGCAGGCGAGACCTTCGTTAATGGCCCATGAAAAACAAATGTCTGCTGCGCAGCCGCTTGTTTTTCTTTGGGGCTCATTATATCATATACATTTTTTTCAGAAAAGAGCATGCATTTTATTTTCTTGTATTTTCTTTGCATTTTTATCGAAACACAACCGGAAGATCCAGAAGCTCTGTTTTTACCACAATATAGGGGCTGGAGCTTTCTGTGCCCTTGTCTTCTCCGTTTTCAGGTCCTTTCAGCTCTGTATCAATAACAATGGAATTTCCCGTCAAATACAGTTCATTGACACAGATACTGTATCCGCCGCCTTCCTGGGGCCCGTATCCCACCGCTATGTACAGATTTTCATCTGTGGAATACGTCATTTTAAAGGGGGCTGACATTTTCTGAGCAATCAGCGTCTGCAGTTCCTCAGGAAGTTCACTGTCAGGAACAGGCGTAATGGTAAGATCCCTCACTTTTTCCTCTTTTTTCTCCAGAATACTGCAGCCGGATAAAAACAGGCAGACTGCCATTGCCACGACCCAGACTGTACATAAAAAACGTTTCACATTTTTCACAAAAAATCTCCCGGATATACTGTTACAACAATATATCCGGGAGATGTTATTTCTATGTTTGTCCGTTTAATATTTATCAGCAGATCTTTCTGATCCAGCCTTCCGGAGCTTCGATGCGTCCCATCTGGATACCAGTTAAAGTATCATACAGCTTCTTGGTGATCGGTCCCATTTCCTCCATACCGCTTGGGAAGCAGATCTCTTTGCCATGATCTACAACTTTGCCTACTGGAGAGATAACGGCTGCGGTACCGCAAAGTCCGCACTCAGCAAACTCACTTAACTCAGACAGCTTAACAGGTCTCTGAGTAACCTTTAATCCAAGATAGTGCTCTGCAACATATACCAGAGAACGTCTTGTAATAGAAGGAAGGATAGAATCAGACTTAGGAGTAACAACTTCGCCGTCCTTGGTTACAAACAGGAAGTTTGCACCACCGGTCTCTTCTACATAGGTTCTGGTTGCAGGATCCAGGAACATGTTCTCATCAAATCCATTTGCATGTGCTACTTCATGTGCATGAAGGCTCATTGCATAGTTCAGACCAGCTTTTACATGACCGGTTCCATGAGGTGCTGCACGGTCAAAATCACTGACACAGATAGTAATTGGCTTAGCGCCATCCTTAAAGTATGGTCCAACTGGTGTTGCAAACATTCTGAACTGATATTCCTGAGATGGCTTAACACCGATAACAGGGCCTGAAGCAAACATGTATGGACGGATGTATAAGGTTGCGCCGCTTCCGTAAGGTGGAACCCATGCTGCATTTGCCTTAACAACCTGATCTACTGCGTCTAAGAATTTCTCCTTAGGGAATACTGGCATTTCCAGTCTGGCTTCAGAATCCATCATACGTTCTGCATTCATATCAGGACGGAAAGTAACGATGCTGCCGTCTTCTGTGGTGTAAGCCTTTAAGCCTTCGAAACACTCCTGGCAGTACTGTAAGATACCTGCACATTCGTTAATTGTAACATTTGCGTCTGCGGTCAGAGTTCCCTCATCCCATGCTCCGTCTTTATAGTTTGATACATAACGCATATCAGTTGGCATATATGAAAAACCGATATTTGCCCAGTCAATGTTTTTCTTTTCCATGATCTTGTATCCTCCATTTCTCTTTTCCTATTCATCCTTGTATTCCTACAACTGCCCTACTTTTTCTGCCTTAAATCTTACTGTAAAGCATTTTCTGAATAGCTGTAACTAATTTAATGACCATTATAGTCTCATTATTTTTGAAAATCAATGAAAATCTATTTCATATGCTATACAATTCATGCATATCTGGTATAACCGTAAGATTTAACCAGCGTTTTTTCTATACACTCTGGTTATTTTCCCGCGCCTTCTCCTGCAAAATACTCTTTCGTCAGCTTCACAACGGTTCCGGAAAGAAGGAACAGCGCGATCAGGTTTGGGATTGCCATAAGACCATTAAAAGTTTCTGCAATATTCCACATCAGGCCCAGATCTGCCGTAGCACCTAAAATAGCCACCAGTGAATATGCTACCATAAAAGGCTTTATAACCTTTTCAGAGAACAAAAATTCAATACATCTTGCGCCATAAAGTCCCCATCCAAGAATAGTGGAAAAGGCAAAGCAGCACATAGCAACCGCTGTAAAAACAGATACCCAGTTTCCATATACAGATATAAAGCCCTGAATGGTCAATTCTGCGCCTGCTGCCTGTCCATAACCTACAGGAACCTGACTGCACAGGATAACAAGGGCTGTTAATGTACAGATGACAATGGTATCTGTAAATACCTCAAAAATGCCGAACATACCCTGTTTTACCGGTTTTCTGGTATCTGCACATGCATGAGCGATAGAACCTGTACCAAGACCTGCCTCATTGGAGAAAATACCTCTGGATACACCCTTTTTCATGCTCATAAACAGGCTTCCTACTGCTCCTCCAGTTACTGCCGCCGGTTTAAAAGCACCTTCAAAAATAGCCTTAAATACAGACGGAAGCACCTGGATCTTAAACAGGACGATGCCCACTGCCAATACAATATAAAGAAGCGCCATAAAAGGAACCAGCTTTTCTGTTACCTGTCCAATACGTTTTACTCCGCCTAACAGGATCAGCGCTACCAAAGCTGCAATAATAATACCCTGGATCAGATTTGATGTTTTTACTGCCCCATCTGAGATCAGTCCACAACTTAAAAGCGCTGAGTTTACAGCAGTTGTAATAGTGTTGACCTGGGTAGCGTTTCCTGTACCAAATACAGTAAGCACGCCAAAAGCGGAAAACAGAACAGCTAAAAACTGCCAATTCTTTCCAAGTCCATTTTTAATATAGTACATAGGGCCGCCTACCAGTTCGCCTTCTTTGTTTGTCTCACGGTAATAAACAGCCAGAGTTACCTCTGCAAACTTGGTACACATGCCAAGTGCGGCGGAGATCCACATCCAGAACACAGCTCCAGGTCCTCCAATGGCGATCGCTCCGGCTACACCGGCAATATTTCCCGTTCCCACCGTGGCCGCCAGCGCCGTACACACCGCCTGAAACGGAGTCAGCGCACCATCGGAAGCATTTCGCTTGCGGAACATTCTTCCAATGGTAGTCTGGATGGCATAGGGGAACTTGCGGATCTGCAAAAAACCGGTACGGCAGCTTAAATAGAAGCCTACACCGATGATGCAGACCATTGCAGGAACGCCCCAGATAAAATCATTTACAACCTGGTTAATTGATTCAATGGTGCTGAGCATGGATAAATCCTCGTCTTTCTAAATCAAAATATTAGCTGTAGTGTAGTTCAGCCTTGCATCTTAAAATTTAATGTCCTTTCCTTCCAGACGCCACTGTCTGAACTCTGCAGATGCAGACAGAAGAAGGTCTGAAGAAGAGTTTAATGCTGTTTCCACAGAGTCCTGGATCACACCGATAATAAAACCGATACCTACGATCTGCATGGCAATGTCATTGGAAATACCGAAAAGTGAGCATGCCATAGGGATTAACAGCAGGGAACCTCCGGCTACGCCAGATGCGCCGCAGGCGGACAAAGTTGCCAGAACGCTTAAAATAATGGCACTTGGGATATCTACCATAATACCAAGGGTATGAGCTGCTGCCAGTGTCATAACTGTGATCGTAATAGCCGCACCATCCATATTGATGGTCGCTCCCAGTGGGATAGTAACAGAATACGTATCCTTATCCAGTCCCATTTCTGCGCAGGCTTCCATATTAATAGGAATGTTTGCAGCAGAACTGCGGGTGAAGAATGCAGTAATGGCACTTTTCTTTAAGCACTTAAAGATCAGCGGATATGGGTTCTTACGGATGCACCAGAATACCAGAATCGGGTTGGTGACAAAGTAGATAAACAGCATAGAGCCTAAAAGCACTGCTAACAGTTTACCATATTCTGTAAAAGTTGAAAGCCCATTTACAGAAACTGTATTGTATACAAGACCCATGATACCAAAAGGAGCACACTGGATGATCCAGGTAACGGTCTTAGAGAGAGCTGCAGAAATATCGTTTAAAGACTGCTTGGTAGTATCAGATGCCTTACGAAGGGCAATACCAATAAGAACCGCCCACACAAGGATACCAATATAATTGGCAGATACCAGGGACTGTACCGGGTTGGTGACCACATTCATAAGAAGGGTTCTTAAAACTTCTGCCACACCCTGAGGTGCTGCCATATCAGCAGCTGCCTCTGACAGAGTCAATGTTACAGGAAATGCACTGCTTGCAGTAACTGCTACGATAGCTGCAAGGAAAGTACTGAACATATACATAATGATAACCGTACGGATCACGCCTCCGTGGCTTGCCCCTGCATAGCACAGAGAACTGATGACCAGGAAAAATACCAGTAATGGTGCAATAGCTTTTAACGCCCCAACAAATACATCACCCAAAATAGCGATACCGCCTTCGGACGGAACAAACATTCCTAATAAAGCGCCGATCACAAGACCAGCCACGATTCTCTGCACCAGGCTGATCCCAGTCCAGACCTGAATTATTTTTTTCATACTTTTTTCTATCCCTTCTGTTTGGTAAAGTGTTAAAAAAACGCGACGAGAACCATTATACACAACACGTGTATAAAATACAAATGTTTTTTTATGGCGGACATTTTGAGGTGAGTATTTTTCTAACATTCTTTATTATAGTCTGTCATCCATTGCATTATTTTATTATGTTACATTTTTTTACATTTAATTGCGAAAACTTGTCCAAAAACGCTTGCTATTATTCAGTAAATATGTGACAATTTATTTTATAACTGTATACTGACTATGTATAACATTAAAATGTTCTCTCGGAATCTTTCTGTACCTGATTTTGCGAAAAATCGGTCGCAAAGGCAGATGCAGGAAAGACTCTGAGAGGACATTAAAAATAAAAGGAGGAGCCAATGGACAAAATTGAACAGAAGATTTTAAATACCATTGATGCACACCGGGAAGAGATCATTAACATCGGACGTGATATCTGGGAGCACGCAGAATGCGGTTATAAGGAAGTCCGAACTTCCAGGTTGTTCCAGGATCATATGAAAAAGTTAGGTCTTTCCGTAGAAAATGGGCTGGCGATCACCGGTGCAAAGGCATACCTGAAAGGAAGCAAAAAAGAACCGGTCACAGTTGCCCTGGTAGGTGAACTGGATGCACTTCCTATTCCAGACAGCCCTTCAGCTAATCCTGAAACAGGCGCTGCCCACTGCTGCGGACACAATGCACAGATGGCTGCACTGATGGGATCCGCTTTCGCACTGTGTGATCCGGAAATAAAAGAAGCTCTTGACGGAGAAGTGGTCTTCTTTGCTGTGCCTGCTGAAGAATTCGTAGAGGTTGAGTTTAAAAACCAGCTGATGAAGGATGGAAAGATACGTTACGGCGGCGGCAAAAGCGAACTGATCCGTATCGGAGCATTTGACGATATCGATGTTGCAGTAGGGCATCACGCCACCATAAATGCCGATATACAGGTAATAAATAATACAAACAACGGATTTTTAAACAAGATCGTACATTTTTACGGAGTTTCATCCCATGCTGCAGATGCACCTTATAAGGGTGTAGATGCCTTAAATGCAGCCACCCTGGCGATTCAGGCTATTAATATGCAGCAGGAAAGCTACAGAGACCAGGATTCCGTCCGTGTTCACGGCTTTATTTCAAGAGGCGGTACTGCCATGAACATCATTGCAGACCACACTACCCTGGAATATTCCGTCCGTGCAAACAATATCCGGGCCATTGAAAATGCCAACGAAAAATTCGACCGTGCAGTAAAAGCAGGCGCCATGGCTTCCGGCTGCGGTATCGATATCTTCACCCTGCCCGGTTATCTTCCTACCGTACCTGTAGATGACCTGAGGGCGGTTAATGAAGCCGTTTCCATTTTCACAGATAAATATAATGTAAAAATGGCGGATCCGAATCTCAAAGATGGCGGTTCTACTGATTTCGGTGATCTTTCTTCATTAAAGCCTCTGCTCCAGTTTTACACCGGCGGATATACCGGTGTCCTTCACGATAAGAACATGCATCCTACTGATGAAGACATTGCCTATGTTCTCCCGGCAAAGATCTTCGCTCTGACCGCTTACAATCTTCTGAAAGAAAAAGCACGTTATGCAAAAGAGCTGAAAGAAAACTTCAAACCAGTAATGACCAAAGATGACTACATCAATTACATGGAAGCCCACATTTTAACTGAGTCCATTCCTGCTACCCCGTTAAAATTCCCGCTGGACCAGTAAACGGCTCATCACCGTCATAAGCAGAATATAAACTCTATACATAACCCCTCAGATACTTTCATAGACTGTACAAAAGTATTCTGAGGGGTTTTCCTTTTGAAAGATTATATTGAAGAACGGGCTGTAGCCATTGCTAATTACATCATAGATCACAACGCTACGGTACGCCAGACTGCGAAGAAATTCGGAATTTCAAAATCTACAGTACATAAAGACTGTACGGAAAGGCTTATCTCCATCAATCCGTCTCTGGCTGCTCAGGCTAGAGTTGTCCTGGACTTGAACAAGTCTGAGCGCCACATCCGGGGTGGAATGGCCACAAGAGAGAAATACCAGCACAGATTGGCGATCTGCAGCCGGGAGGAGAAGTAATTTTTATCCATCTGCCGCCTGCAGAACTTCCATCAGAGTATCTTTTAACGCAAGAGATGCTCTGGAGTGATAACTGCCAGGCGGCAGTGCTATCCCTAAGTCAATAAAGGTACTCTCTTTTCCTAATGATAAGAATTCAGCATTTCTGAAATAATGTCTGGAACTATAATAGGTAAACGCAAGCCCCAGACCTGCTGCCCCCATAGCAGCTGCCATAAGTGCTGACAGAGCATGATTACTGGCAATGGGCTGTTTAACCGTCTTCTCATGGTAGCTGTTCCCATCAGCGTGATCACCTGCACTGTTTATAACTTTGTGATCGCTATGGTTCTGTAACGTAATATTAGGTTTTACCGAAACGGGTCTTCTGTCTTTCTTTGCAGAAGATCCGTTTTTATGTATAATAAATGGAGAAAAAACAAAACGGAGGAATCTCCCATGGCCAAAAAATCCAACCGCAACACCCGGGGGCGCATTGTAAGTGCAGCTTGGAAGCTGTTTTATGAGCAGGGATATGAAGATACAACGGTAGAAGAGATCATCGAGCTTTCTGGTACTTCTAAAGGCTCTTTTTACCACTATTTTGACGGCAAAGATGCCCTTCTTTCTACTTTAAGCTCCCTTTTTGATGAGAAATACGAGGAACTCACCGGACTTCTGACACCGGAAATGACTGCTATGGAGCAGCTGCTGTTTTTAAACAGGGAACTTTTTCATATGATCGAGGACAGCATTTCCCTGGACCTGTTAGCAAGGCTTTATTCTACCCAGCTGACTACCAATGGGGAAAAACATCTGTTAGACCACAACCGGATCTACTACAAGCTGCTGCGAAAGATCATCGCCAAAGGTCAGGCTGAAGGCCAGTTAAGCAGCCGTTCCAATGTAAATGAAATGGTAAAGCTATATGCTCTCTGCGAACGTGCCCTTCTTTATGACTGGTGTCTTTGTGCAGGAGAATATGCTCTGACAGAATACAGCGCAAAGGTCCTTCCGGGATTTTTAAGCAGCTTTCTTCCTTAAAAGTGTGCAGCCTGCTGTGGATATTATTTTAATTCTTATTTTTTGTATATGTTTTATTTTTTATAATCGTACAGTTATTTTTTCTATATAAACAATTGGTTTTTATCACATTTATTTAGTATTCGTACAGTATTTATTCTATACTTCATTCTGTATTGTAGTCTATCTTTATGTATGTTATAATCGTCCTCAATATTATGTTCTCCCGAAATCTTTCCATGCACGAAAGACTACGGGAGAACATTATTTCGAGGAGGAATAATATTATGATCTCAGGACAAGTAGGTATTCTGTCAGCCATTGTGATCTATCTGCTTGCAATGGTATACGTAGGATTCTATTTCAGCAAAAAAGGCAGCGGTGATTCCGCTGATGATTTCTATCTGGGCGGCAGAAAGCTTGGCCCGTTTGTAACAGCTATGAGTGCAGAAGCCTCTGATATGAGCAGTTGGCTGTTAATGGGACTGCCAGGCGTTGCCTATCTCACCGGTATTGCAGACGCAGGTTGGACCGCTATCGGCCTGGGCATCGGCACTTATTTAAACTGGCTGATCGTAGCACAGCGTCTGCGCCGTTACTCCATCATATGTAATGCCATTACTATTCCCGATTTCTTTTCCCGTCGTTTTAAGGACAATAAGAATATCCTGATGTGCATTTCTGCCATTATCATCCTTATTTTCTTTATTCCTTATACGGCATCCGGATTCAAGGCTATCGGAACACTGTTTTCCAGCCTTTTTGGCACTGATTACCATGTTGCCATGATCATTGGCGCGGTTGTTATCGTAGGCTATACAGTCATGGGAGGCTTCATGGCAGTTTCCACTACAGATCTGATCCAGAGCGTGGTTATGTCCATTTCCCTGATAGTCATCGTATTTTATGGAATCCATATGGCTGGCGGCTGGAACGAAGTTGTAAACAACGCTACATCTTTAGCAGGTTATCTTTCCATGACCCAGCTTCACGACAGGGCATCTGCCTCTGCTGCACCATACAGCCTGTTTTCCATTATATCTACACTTGCATGGGGGCTTGGCTACTTCGGTATGCCTCATATCCTTCTTCGTTTCATGGCCATTGAAGAGGAAAAGAAACTGGTGCTTTCCCGCCGGATCGCAACTGTATGGGTACTGATCTCCATGTGTGTTGCCATTCTCATCGGTATCATCGGATACGGTGCTTCTGTAGCAGGTTCCATCCCCATGTTTTCCACCAGTTCCCAGTCTGAAACTGTTATCATCCAGTTTGCCCATCTTCTTGGACAGAACGGCTTCTTACTGTCACTGATCGCAGGCGTTGTCCTTGCCGGCATCCTGGCATGTACCATGTCAACTGCTGATTCCCAGCTTTTAACTGCTGCTTCCGGCGTATCCCAGAACCTGCTCCAGGACTTTTTAAAGATCAAAATGAGCACTGCTGCTTCCATGAATGCAGCCCGCTTCACTGTTATGGGAATTGCCATTGTTGCTGTTTTTCTGGCATGGAACCCGGACAGCTCTGTATTTACTATCGTATCCTTTGCATGGGCCGGCTTTGGAGCCTCCTTCGGACCTCTGGTACTGTTTGCTCTCTTCTGGCGCCGCACCAATATGCAGGGAGCACTGGCCGGCATGATTACCGGAGGTGTCATGGTCTTTGTATGGAAGTACCTGGTACGTCCATTAGGCGGAAACTTTAATATTTATGAACTGCTTCCTGCATTCATTCTTTCCAGCCTTGCGATCATCATCGTCTCTCTTCTTACAAAAGAACCTTCAAAAGAAATCTATGATGAGTTTGATTCTGTAGGAAAATAATAAATACCCCTCTTAAGCACTTTCAAATGCTTAAAAATATTGCTCTTAAGAAAGTCTTGACAAATCTTCTTATGTGTCATACTTTAAACAGGTATTAATGATAATTTTTATCAAAAGCAGGGAGCTGCTGCAAAATACTGCAAAAACATGTAAAGAAACGCAATCCGTATTTTGCAGCAGTCCCAGCAAAGGAGCCTTATATGACACTTCGAGATTTACCCATTGGAAAAACCGCAACAATTTTATCCGTTGGCGGAGAAGGAGCTCTGCGCCAGCATTTTTTAGACATGGGACTTATCCCAAAAGGAGAAGTAACCATGGTCAAATATGCGCCCATGGGGGACCCCATGGAACTGCGCATCCATAGTTACGAACTGACTCTGCGTCTTGCAGATGCTGAAAAAATAGAGATCACAGACGTCAGAGATCCGATCATCCCTCAATCCCCTGGGGAGGCTATGACCCGTCTTGAACGGTCCACCCCTCATCCAGGCCTTGGTGAAGGCGGAAAATTCCACGAAAAATCTACGGAAAATCCGCTGCCTGATTCACAAACACTTACCTTTGCCCTGGCAGGCAATCAAAATTGCGGCAAAACAACTTTATTTAACCAACTGACTGGTTCCAGCCAGCATGTAGGCAACTTTCCCGGCGTTACTGTAGACCGGAAAGATGGTGTGATCCGCGGATACAGCAACACACTGGTTACCGACCTTCCAGGCATCTACTCCATGTCTCCTTATTCCAGTGAAGAGCTGGTCACCAGGAGTTTTCTTTTAGATGAACATCCAAATGGCATCATTAACATTGTAGATGCCACAAACATTGAGCGAAACCTTTATCTGACCATGCAGTTAATGGAACTGGATATTCCTATGGTCCTGGCTTTGAATATGATGGATGAAGTACGTGAAAATGGGGGATCTATTCTGGTAAACCAGATGGAAAACATGCTTGGCATCCCGGTCATTCCTATTTCTGCTGCTAAAAATGAAGGTATTGATGAGCTGGTAAGCCACGCAGTCCACGTTGCAAAATACCAGGAACAGCCAAAAGAAATGGATCTTTGTGATGCAAAAGACGACGGAGGTGCCGTCCATCGCTGTCTCCACGCCATTATGCACTTGATCGAGGATCATGCCAAAGCTGCCAGGATTCCTGTGCGTTTTGCCGCTTCCAAGCTGGCAGAGGGAGATCCGCTGATCATAAACAGCTTAAATCTGGATGAAAATGAAAAAGAGATGATCGAGCATATCATCCAGCAGATGGAAACAGAGCGCGGCCTGGACCGTGCTGCCGCCATTGCCCATATGCGTTTTGACTTTATTGAGAAGATCTGCGACACTTCTGTAATTAAGCCAAGAGAAAGCAAAGAACACCTGCGCAGCGTGAAAATGGACAAGATCCTTACTGGAAAATATACTGCTATCCCCTGTTTTGCAGGTATTATGGGACTGGTATTCTATCTTACTTTCGGCGTGATCGGTGCCTTTTTGTCTAACCTGCTGGATAATGGAATCTCGGCTATTTCCACGCTGGTGGACCATTTCCTGATTCAGTGGAATGTAAACCCAGTGATCCATTCCCTTGTTATGGACGGTATTTTCAACGGTGTAGGAAGTGTATTAAGCTTCCTACCTATTATCGTTACGTTATTCTTCTTCCTTTCACTGCTAGAAGACAGCGGATACATGGCAAGAGTTGCTTTTGTCATGGATAAACTGCTGCGAAAGATCGGACTGTCCGGGCGCAGTATCGTTCCCATGCTGGTTGGCTTTGGATGTACCGTTCCTGGCGTTATGGCAAGCCGTACACTGCCCTCAGAACGTGACCGTAAAATGACCATCCTGCTGACACCTTTTATGAGCTGTTCTGCCAAGCTGCCTATCTACGCATTTTTCACCGCAGCTTTCTTCCCTGATAAAGGTGCTCTGGTAATGATCGCACTATACTTTGGCGGTATATTCATGGGTATTTTAATGGCTCTCATCTTCCGTGAAACCTTATTTAAGGGTGAAGCAGTTCCTTTTGTTATGGAGCTTCCAAACTATCGTATGCCTGGTGCTAAAAACGTAGGTCATCTTCTCTGGGATAAAGCAAAGGATTTCCTGCAGAGAGCTTTTACCGTTATTTTCATGGCTACCTTAGTCATCTGGTTTTTACAGACCTTTAATTTGCACTTAAATATTGTAACTGACTCAAAAGACAGCATCCTTGCTATGATCTCCGGACTGATCGCCCCATTGATGAATCCTATGGGACTTGGAGACTGGCGGATCGCAACTGCCCTTATTACCGGATTTTTAGCAAAGGAAAGTGTGGTCTCTACTTTGTCCATCCTCTTTGGAAAAACAAGTGTCCTGGTTTCCAGCATAACACCACTTTCTGCGGCCAGCCTGTTAGTCTTCTGCCTGCTGTACACTCCATGTATCGCAGCTATTGCTTCTATTAAGAGAGAGCTTGGCGGAAAATGGGCCCTGACTGTGGTATTTTTACAGTGTGCCATTGCATGGATCGCAGCTTATGCTGTTTATCTGGTTGGTGGGCTGCTCTTGTGACATGCTCCCCCCACTTAGCTAACGCTTGAAGTGGGGGCTTCTCGTTCGATTGCCCGATAGGGCAAAGCATAAGCGAGCTATCCCCGTGTGTCCCACGGTTCTGTTGGAATCTTATTTGTATT
>ENA-OQKP01000568-OQKP01000568.1-human-gut-metagenome-genome-assembly--contig:-NODE-568-length-28131-cov-4.433081_pt1 | contig 28131 bp, 32 predicted proteins | sample MGYA00242780_ERZ504802 | MGnify/ENA primary metagenome ERZ504802 (study PRJEB26092, sample SAMD00036406) | human gut metagenome | host: Homo sapiens | study: EMG produced TPA metagenomics assembly of... | reverse complement strand
GCAGACTCAGCTGGTGTGTGTGGTACTGAGGACTCACGGAAAGAACATATATCCGGACACCACGAATTTATTTGAATATGCATTTAATAACTTCACAAAAGTAGATGTGACAACCCAGGAGAAATCTGAGGATATTGAAACATTTCTGACAGAAGACGGGCAGAGTGAACCGAATTATGTGATGTTGCCAAATGGTGTGGATTTTACAGCTTTGGATCAGAAAATCACACAGAACACAGAAGATAGCAGCACAGGAATTGTGACATACAGTTACGATGGTCATGAACTTGGAACTGCAAGGGTGAAGCTTAGCAAATCCTATTTGAAAGCGCATACAGACAGTACTCAGGACGAAAGCAAATCCAGTGGACATGACAACAGTAAAAAACAGACTAAATCCGGGAAACACCTGTCACTTGGAACAACAAAAGGAAAAGTTATTCTGGGGCTGGGCATTCTTTTAGTAATATTGATCATAACATTTATAGCTACGGTGTCCCGCATAAGAAAAAAGAGTAATAAGAGAAAAACTAATAAGAGAAAGAAACAGTAAAACACAGTTGCGAACACATAGTAAGGTACAGTATTTGAATTGGGAGAAAGGTCAAAATGGAGTTAAAAGAAGTATACGAGAAAATCGGCGGTGATTATGATGATGTAGTAAGACGTCTGATGGGTGAGAAGCTTGTGAGAAAGTTTCTCCTGAAATTTCTGGATGATAAGAGCTACGCCGATCTTGAGAGAACATTAAGCGAGGGTGATTACAAAGAAGCATTCCGTGCAGCCCATACACTGAAGGGTGTCTGCCAGAACCTGTCACTGACAAGCCTTTATCAGGTGAGCAGCCAGCTTACAGAGGAATTGAGAAATGAAGACACTGCAGTTCCAGGTAATCCGAACATTTCAGATTATATGAGCAAGGTAACAGCAGAGTATCACAAGACAATTGAGGCAATCCAGGAACTTGAGTAAGAAATCCAGCCAACAAGAAATGTGAAGAAAAGGGACAGTAAAAACCAGAAAATAAAATAGCAGAAATAAAATAGAAAAATGAGGATATAAGTTTTGCGGTACAATCACTTATGTCCTTATTTTTTGTTGCCAAGCATACGACAAAAAGGTCCGGTGGACCTTTTTTAGTGTGTTCGTGGTGAGCATAGTTCCAAAAGCTCGCCCGGACAGGTGATGATCGTGCACAACCTACATTTTTCTTTTCAGCATCTCCGGATTAGTTGCGTATGCCAATGCAGTTTCTGCTGTAAGCAGGGAAGCACGAAGAGCCGTTACATAACTTTCTGTATCTACGTTAATCTCACGCTAGCTGACAATACTCTGGTCCATAGAAACTTTGAGTCATAGAAACTTTGCCTGTAAAAAGGGGCTTAACCCCTTGACGAATCTGTGATAAAACTCGTATAATAAAAAAGTGTATGAGATATTTAAAGACGTTGACGAAGACAGTAGGTTATATCCCAACGATACAGAGAACCGGCGATGGTGGGAATCCGGTACAAGTAAGATATAATTGAAGATCACTTCCGAGTTTCAGAGTTTGAACGATCTGTGATATGAGCCAGGGCATCTGCACAGGCATAAGGAACAGAATTCAGTAAGACCTGACGGAGTTCCACCGTTACGGGGAAAGCATATGTCAGTATGTTTAGGTGGTTTATAAACGTAAGTATAAGGCTTTCGTCCTAATCAGGACGGGAGCCTGTTTTATTGTATAAGAAAGTAATATCTTTACAATAAGTTATGTTTAATGGTAAAAAAGGGACACCGCAAAATGCAAAAAGGGACACCCTTAATCAATGATTGGGACGTAGTACTTTGGCAAAATGCTACGTCCCCAACAAGGAGGATATTATGTATAAGAAGGTTTCAACAGACATGAATTTTGTTGACCGGGAGAAGGAAACGGAGAAATTCTGGGAAGACAATCACATTTTTGAGAAGAGTATGGAGGACCGTGAGGGCTGTCCACAGTATATGTTTTATGATGGACCGCCGACTGCGAATGGTAAACCGCATATCGGCCATGTTTTGACACGTGTTATCAAGGATATGATTCCTCGTTACCGTACTATGAAGGGGTATGAAGTTCCGAGAAAGGCCGGATGGGATACTCACGGACTGCCGGTCGAGCTGGAGGTTGAGAAGGCTCTTGGTCTTGACGGAAAGGATCAGATTGAAAAATATGGTGTTGAGCCATTTATCAAAAAGTGTAAAGAGAGTGTGTGGAAATACAAAGGTATGTGGGAGGATTTCTCTAATACTGTAGGTTTCTGGGCTGATATGGATGATCCGTATGTTACTTATCACAACACATTTATTGAGTCTGAGTGGTGGGCACTGAAGAAGATCTGGGATAAAGGACTTCTTTATAAAGGATTTAAGATCGTGCCTTACTGTCCGCGTTGTGGAACTCCGTTGTCTGCACAGGAAGTGGCTCAGGGATACAAAGACGTAAAAGAGCGTTCAGCGATCGTTCGTTTTAAAGTTAAAGACGAGGACGCATATATTCTTGCATGGACAACAACTCCATGGACTCTGCCATCTAACATTGCACTTTGTGTAAATCCGGAAGAGGATTATGCGAAGGTAAAAGCAGCTGACGGATATACTTACTACATGGCTGTTGCCCTTCTTGATACGGTTCTTGGTAAACTTGGCGATGAGGAGAATGGTGTAAAGGCTTATGAAGTTCTTGAGACATACAAAGGTCAGGATCTTGAGTACAAAGAGTATGAACCGCTTTATCAGTGTGCTTATGACTGCGCCGCAAAGCAGAATAAAAAAGCATTTTATGTAACATGTGATACTTATGTAACATTGACAGATGGTACCGGAGTTGTTCATATCGCGCCTGCATTTGGTGAGGACGATGCGAAAGTCGGACGTAAATATGACATGCCATTTGTTCAGTTAGTAGATGAAAAAGGTGAGATGGGCAAGACAACTCCATTCGCCGGATTATTCGTGAAGAAGGCAGACCCGGAAGTGTTAAAAGACTTGGACGGACGAGGACTTCTTTTCGATGCACCGAAGTTCGAGCACAGCTATCCACACTGCTGGAGATGTGACACGCCGCTTATTTACTACGCTCGTGAATCATGGTTCATCAAGATGACAGCAGTAAAGGATGATCTGATCGCGAATAATAATACGATCAACTGGATTCCGGAGAGTATCGGTAAAGGACGATTTGGTGACTGGCTTGAAAATGTTCAGGACTGGGGTATCAGCCGTAACCGTTACTGGGGAACTCCACTGAATATCTGGGAGTGTGAGTGTGGATGCCAGCATTCGATCGGAAGTATTGAAGAGCTGAAATCTATGTCTGATAACTGCCCGGATGAGATCGAACTTCACCGCCCATATATTGATAATGTGACGATCAAGTGTCCGAAATGTGGAAAAGAGATGCACCGTGTACCGGAAGTGATTGACTGCTGGTTCGACAGTGGATCCATGCCATTTGCACAGCATCACTATCCATTTGAGAATCAGGAACTGTTCGAGAAACATTTCCCGGCAGACTTCATCTCAGAGGCGGTAGACCAGACTCGTGGATGGTTCTACTCACTGCTTGCGATTTCAACTCTGATCTTCAACAAAGCTCCTTATAAGAACGTTATTGTTCTTGGACATGTTCAGGATGAGAATGGTCAGAAGATGAGTAAGTCCAAGGGAAATGCGGTCGATCCGTTCGATGCACTGGAGAAATATGGAGCAGATGCGATCCGCTGGTATTTCTACATTAACAGTGCGCCGTGGCTGCCGAACCGTTTCCACGGAAAAGCAGTGACAGAGGGACAGCGTAAGTTCATGGGAACTCTGTGGAATACTTATGCATTCTTTGTACTGTATGCGAATATTGATGAATTTGATGCAACAAAATATACATTAGAGTATGAGAAGCTGTCTGTCATGGACAAATGGCTTCTGTCAAAGCTCAACTCTGCGATTAAAGCAGTAGATGAGGATCTGGCAAACTACAAGATTCCGGAGGCTGCAAAGGCACTTCAGAGCTTCGTAGATGACATGAGTAACTGGTATGTAAGACGCAGCCGTGAGCGTTTCTGGGCAAAGGGCATGGAGCAGGATAAGATCAATGCTTACATGACACTTTACACAGCACTGGTAGAGATCTGCAAGACTGCAGCTCCGATGATCCCGTTCATGACAGAAGACATTTACCAGAACCTCGTAAGAAGTATTGATGCAAATGCTCCTGAGAGTATCCACCTGTGTGATTTCCCGAAGGTAAATGAAGCACACATCGACAAAGAGCTTGAGGAGAATATGGATCGTGTTCTGAAACTGGTTGTTATGGGACGTGCCTGCAGAAATACTGCAAATATCAAGAACCGTCAGCCAATCGGACAGATGTATGTCAAAGCTGATTTTGAGCTTTCCGAGTTCTTTGATGCCATCGTTGCCGATGAATTGAATGTGAAAAATGTAACATTTACACAAGAAGTACGTGACTTTACGTCCTATTCTTTTAAACCTCAGCTAAAGACAGTCGGACCAAAATATGGTAAACTGTTAGGGGGAATCAAAAATGTGCTCAGCGGACTGGATGGAAATGCTGCTATGGATGAGCTGAATGCAAATGGTTGCCTGAGATTTGAGGTAAATGGTGAAGAAGTAGTCCTGAACCGTGAAGATCTTCTGATCGATACTGCACAGATGGAAGGATATGTATCTGAGGATGACAACGGAATCACAGTTGTTCTTGATACGAACTTATCCGAGGAACTTCTGGAAGAGGGATTCGTGCGTGAAATCATCAGCAAAGTACAGACGATGCGTAAGGAAGCTGATTTCGAGGTCATGGATAAGATCGTGATCACATATGAAGGAAGTGAGAAGGCAGAAACTGTATTTGCGAAAAATGCTGATGAGATCGGAGCTGAGACACTGGCTCTGGAGGTGAAAAAAGCGACACCTGCAGGTTATGTGAAAGAGTGGAAGATCAATGGTGAGGCAGTAACTCTTGGAGTAGAGAAGCAATAACAGATGTGAACAGGTCTGCTCCGGCAGACCTGTTCTTTTATCTTACATTTCCTGAAACAAGAGCAAGAAAGGATAAAAACAATATGATTAATCCGAGATATGAAAAAGAAGCGTTTAAGAAAGAAGTAAAACAGAATGTTAAGCAACTGTTCCGAAAAACTGTAGACGAAGTATCTCAGCAGGAGCTTTATCAGGCAGTTTCCTATGTCGTAAAAGATGCAATTATCGATGACTGGATCGCAACTCAGAAGCAGTACGAGAAAGATGATCCGAAAATCGTGTATTACATGTCCATGGAGTTCCTGCTTGGAAGAGCTCTTGGCAATAACCTGATCAATATGACGGCATATAAAGAGGTGAAAGAGGCTCTGGAAGAAATGGGGCTGAACCTGAATGAACTTGAGGATCAGGAGCCGGACCCGGCACTTGGAAATGGCGGACTTGGTCGTCTTGCTGCATGTTTCCTGGATTCACTGGCATCTCTTGGCTATGCAGCTTACGGCTGTGGTATCCGCTACCGTTATGGTATGTTCAAGCAGAAGATCAAAGATGGCTATCAGGAAGAAAAACCGGATAACTGGCTGAAGAACGGCAATCCATTTGAACTTCGCAGACCGGAGTATGCAAAGGAAGTACGTTTCGGTGGAAATATCCGTGTAGAGTACGATGATAAGACCGGAGATATCCGTTTTAAACAGGAGAATTATGAGTCTGTTCTGGCAGTTCCGTATGATTATCCGATCGTAGGATATGATAATCATATTGTAAATACACTTCGTATCTGGGACGCAGAACCAATCGTAGATTTCCAGTTAGATTCATTTGACCGTGGTGACTATCACAAAGCGGTAGAGCAGCAGAATCTGGCAAAAACGATCGTAGAGGTTCTGTACCCGAACGATAACCACTATGCAGGAAAGGAACTGAGACTGAAACAGCAGTATTTCTTCGTATCTGCCAGTCTTCAGGCTGCGCTTGAAAAATATAAAAAGCACCATGATGATATCCATAAACTGCCGGAGAAGATGACGATTCAGATGAATGATACACATCCGACGGTAGCAGTTGCCGAGCTTATGAGACTTCTTCTTGATGAGGAAGGACTTGGCTGGGATGAGGCATGGGAGATCACAACAAAGACCTGCGCTTACACGAACCACACCATCATGGCAGAGGCTCTGGAAAAATGGCCAATCGATTTGTTCTCCAGGCTGCTTCCTCGTGTATACCAGATCATCCAGGAGATTGACCGCCGCTTTGTGGCTAAGATCCGTGAGATGTATCCGGGAAATGAAGAGAAAGTAGCAAAGATGCAGATTTTAAGAGATGGTCAGGTAAAGATGGCTCATCTTGCAATCGTAGCTGGATACTCTGTCAATGGAGTTGCAAGACTTCATACAGAAATCCTGAAAAAACAGGAGCTTCGTGATTTCTACGAAATGATGCCGCAGAAATTCAATAATAAGACAAACGGAATTACGCAGAGACGTTTCCTGATGCATGGAAATCCGCTGCTGGCTGACTGGGTAACAGATAAGCTTGGAACAAAGGACTGGATCACAGATCTGTCTCTGATGTCAGGATTGAAAAAATGGGTGGATGATGAGGAAGCTCTGAAGGAATTTATGAGCATCAAGTATGAGAATAAAGTCCGCCTGGCAAAATACATTAAAGAGCACAATGGCATTGAAGTGGATCCAAGATCTATCTTCGATGTACAGGTTAAGAGACTTCACGAGTACAAGAGACAGTTTCTTAACATTTTACATGTGATGTATTTGTACAACGAGATCAAGGAACATCCGGAAATAAGCTTCTATCCGAGAACATTTATCTTCGGAGCAAAAGCTTCTGCAGGATATATCCGTGCAAAACAGATCATCAAACTGATCAATTCCGTTGCGGATGTAGTCAATAACGACCGCAGTATCAACGGCAAACTGAAAGTTGTATTCATCGAAGATTATCGTGTGTCAAATGCTGAGATCATCTTCGCAGCAGCTGATGTAAGCGAGCAGATTTCCACAGCTTCCAAAGAGGCATCAGGAACCGGTAATATGAAGTTCATGCTCAACGGCGCACCGACACTTGGAACGATGGATGGAGCAAATGTGGAGATTGTTGAAGAAGTTGGTGCAGAGAATGCATTTATCTTCGGACTCAGCTCTGACGAGGTCATCAATTACGAGAACAATGGCGGCTACAATCCGATGGATATCTACAATAGTGATGCCGATATCCGACGCGTTGTGAACCAGCTTGTTGATGGAACATATTCACAAGGTGATAAGGAAATGTACCGTGACCTGTATAATTCACTTCTGACAGTTCAAGGTGGAAGCAAAGCCGATACGTATTTCATTCTGAAGGATTTCCGTTCTTATGCGGAAACACAGAAGAAGGTTGAAGAAGCTTACCGCGACAAAGACAGATGGGCTAAGATGGCACTTCTGAATACTGCAAGCTGTGGAAAATTCTCATCTGACAGAACGATTCAGGAGTATGTGGATGATATCTGGCATCTGGATAAAGTGACAGTAGAAGTTTAGTTCATGCAGAAACAATGCAAAGGCATTCTTGAAGAATAAAAAAGAACGTCTTCTCATATTTTATATGGGAGGGCGTTTTTTATATGAGATTTGCATATTTGAAATATAGATTAAAAAAACTGGGGTGCTATCTTCTGATCATTATATTGCTGCCCTATATTATCACCGTGTTCTTAAGCGGACCGGGAGCTTATGGAGCTTCCAGAGTGGACGAGACTATGGTAAATGTGAAGGCAGACGGGGAAAAGTCCGGCAGTGATGGTGGAAAACAGGAAGATTCTAATGCTGAAAATGTGGATAAAATTCAGATGCCGCTCAGTGAATACTGTATTGGAATTATGGCCAGAGAAATCCCCGCGGTTTATGAGGAGGAAGCTTTAAAAACCCAGGCAGTTCTTGTGCGGACCCAGGTATGTCTGGCGCTTGGCGCAGGGGCAGATACTATATTAGAAGAGAGATACTGGACAAAGAAAGATATGCAGGATTCCTGGGGAGCAGATCAATATTCCAAGTATTATAAGCGGCTTGAGCATGCATGGGAGGAGACCAACGGACAGGTGCTGACTTATGAAAATGCGCTGGCAAAGACACCATTTTGCAGACTCAGTAATGGAAGTACAAGGGACGGACGGGAGGCGCTGGGGAGCGAAGATTATCCGTATCTGAAGATTGTGGACTGTCCGCTGGATATTGAGTCGAAAGAACAAATTCAGACAATTACTATAGACGATATGGATGCAGAAGTGACTGGGGTAGACACGGCAGGATATGTACTTAGCGTCCGGGTTGGAAATGACACCGTGAGTGGAGAAGAATTCCGAACCAATTATCATCTCGCATCAAGCTGCTTTTCTTTTCAGAAATATGACGGAAAGCTGCGGATCACGACCCGGGGTATCGGACATGGACTGGGCTTAAGCCAGTACACGGCAAATCAAATGGCAAAAGAAGGAAAAAGCATGGAAGAGATACTGGCACATTTCTTCGAAGGGACAGAACTGAAAGAAGGCGTGGAGATCGTGCAGGTGGAAGACGGAGCAGGAGAGTAGCAAAATTTGTAAAGTCATAATAGTATTGTACAAAAAGCCGAGGCATTCTTGAAATTTCCATATAAGAAAGGCTAGAAAAAGGCAAAGACAATATTTTATATGTAGTTTGTATAGTACCACTACAATCTGGCAAGAATAGAGTCAGAGGTGGTGATGAAAATGAACGATAATAATAAGATGGATCGCGGCAAAGAACATGCCGGTCCGAAAAAAATGACGCCAAGGCAGAAGCAAAAGAGAAATCGTAAGGCGACACTGGCGGCAGTTCTGTGCTTTGTGGCAGCCATAGCAATTGTTGGAACATACACAATGCGGGATTACAAGACAGTGAAAAAAGAAGGGGAGCTCGCAAAAGCACAACTGGAGGAACAGAAGAAAGCACTGGAGGAAGCCAGTCAGGAAGCAAGTGGAAATGCACAGAAAGACAGTGCTTCCGAGTCAGGCACGGATGGAGCCGGAACCGGTGGAAAATCCGAAAAGTGGTGCGCGGGTGCAGGAACGGCAGGTACTGCAAGCAAAAATGCTGCAACAGCCGGAAACACAGATGGATCCGGAAATAATGGCAACCAGGACGGCAACAGTCAGACTAACGGAAGTCAGCAGGCGGCAAGGACAGCGGGCAGTGCATCTTCCGCAAACTTTACAAGCGACAGCAAGATGATCTGGCCTGTAAGCGGCACGGTGCTTATGAATTACAGCATGGACAAAACAGTTTACTTCGCGACACTAGACCAATACAAGTATAATCCGGCATTGGTTATCAGCGGAGCAGAAGGAGACCAGGTTCTGTGCGGTGCACCGGGAATAATTAAATCCATTGATGTGACCGCACAGACAGGAACAACCGTGACCGTAGACCTTGGAAATGGTTACGAAGTCCTTTACGGACAGTTAAAAGAAGTGCCAGTAAAAGTCGGCGACCAGGTAGAGGCAAAAAGCATTCTCGGCTATATCGGACAGCCGACAAAGTATTACAGCGTGGAAGGATGCAATGTATATATGGAATTACGAAAAGATGGAACACCAGTAAACCCTGTAGATTATATGACAAAAAGATAAAGAATGTGTATAATTGGGGACGTAGTAAAAATGAAGTCTTGCTACGTCCCCAATTAAAGGAGAAATCATGAATTATACATATATTGTGGAGTGTGGGGACGGTAGTCTCTACACTGGCTGGACGAACAATCTGGAAAAAAGAATACAGGCTCATAATGCGGGAAAAGGCGCGAAATATACGAAGAGCCGTCTGCCGGTGAAACTGGTGTATTCGGAAACATTTGCCACGAAGGAAGAGGCAATGAGCCGGGAGTATGCGATTAAGCATATGAAAAGGAAAGAGAAGTTACAATTGATTGAGAATAGAGCTGAAATATTTAATATTTAAGGACTTGCTTTTTTGAAAATAACGGTTATAATATTGATATAAGAACAAGTAGTAATCAAAACTACGTATGGAAATGCGAAAGAAGAATATAACATTATTTTCAGGAGGGGTAAGTTATGGCAAAAGTAATAGAACAACATGTAAAAGATCCGGGAAGTGCGATCACACATTTTATTGGAATGCTGATGGCAATATTTGCAGCAATTCCGTTGCTTATCAAAGCAGCTCATGAGCCTGGCAGGATTTATCTTGTATCTATTGCAGTTTATGCGGTAAGTCTGATCCTGCTTTATGCAGCTAGCACGACATACCATACATTTAACATTTCCAAGAAGGTAAATACGATTCTGAAGAAAATTGACCATATGATGATCAGCGTACTGATTGCCGGAAGTTATACACCAATTTGTCTGTTAGTGCTCGGCGGACGTATGGGATGGATTCTACTGGCAATTGTATGGGGATTCGCAATTGCGGGAATTCTGATAAAGGCGTTTTGGGTATTTTGCCCGAAGTGGGTATCTTCCGTACTTTATATCGGAATGGGGTGGACTTGTGTACTTGCATTTACACAGCTGCTCAACTCCCTGTCACCGGCGGCATTTGGATGGCTTTTAGCAGGCGGAATCATTTATACAGTCGGCGGAGTGATCTATGCACTGAAACTTCCGATTTTTAACAGGAAGCATAAAAATTTTGGAAGCCATGAGATTTTTCATCTGTTCGTGATGGGAGGAAGCCTGTGCCACTTTGTAGTGATGTATGCATTTGTGCTGTAGCAGATGAAGCTGAAGGAGCCGTGCAGCAGACATAATTTTCATGTCAAAACAGCGAGGAAAGCAAAAATAGCAGAGAATAAGAAACAGTCTGAGAGGAAAACTTTCAGGCTGTTTTTCGTATACGCAGAAAATGTAGTTTCCTGCGTATACGAAAGCTCTCTAGAGACTATAGCAGATGAGAGGGAATCTTATCAAGGATATATTAACGAATTATTAATTATTATTACTAAATGTAAAATACACTTTATTTTTTGAATAATATATGTTATGCTACGTTCATCTTAGGAGAAGATCTAGTCTCCAGATATTCCCAAAGCCGTTAGGCGTTCATCTCGGTGTTTCGATTTCTGAAACAAATACCCGATATGAAAGAACAGATGACAAAATTTTGAAGGAGGGTATAGCCTATGACCAACAAATTACGACAGTATTTTCCAATGATTCATACCAGACAAGAGGTATTAGCTGAAATTGAAGCAAAACCGAAATTAAAACAAGAATTTTATAGCTGGGAAAAAAAGTACCGAAAGGAATTTTTGGATTTTTGCACGGGAGTAAAAGGTGTAAAAATTATGTATGATTTTATTAGTAAAGAAATCTTGAATCCGGAAACAGTGCCGGAACGAGTAGAAGAATTACTTTCATTATTGATAGGGCAGCAGGTACATATTAAGGAAGTGCTTCCGAACGATGGAACACGGATTTCGGACGAATCTACGCTTGTGATTATGGATATGGTAGTCGAGTTGGAAGATGGAAGTATTGTAAATCTGGAAGTTCAGAAAATCGGATATAAATTTCCAGGAGCAAGAAGTGCATGTTATTCAGCAGATTTGTTGTTACGTCAATACAAAAAAGTACGAAGTAAAAAAGGAAAGAAATTTAATTATACTGATGTAAAAGATGTATACACGATTGTTCTGTTTGAAAAAAGTCCAACCGAGTTTCATGAATTTTCGGACACATATATTCATTATTTTGAACAACATTCAAATACAGGAATCCAACTGAATCTTTTGCAAAAATATTTATTTATTTCTATTGACATATTTTTAAAATACCAGCAAAATATAGGTATACAACTGGAAACTAGACGAGATGCATGGCTTGCATTTATGGGTTCAGATGATCCGGATATTATTTTGAAGGTTATTGAAAAATATCCGGATTTCAAGGGAATGTATCAGCAAGTCTATGAAATCTGTCAGAATATTGAAGAGGTGATGGGAATGTTCTCGAAAGAATTAGCAGAAATGGATCGGAACACGGCACAGTTAATGATTGATGAGATGCAAGAAGATATAAAACAGAAGGAAGAAATACTTAAGGGACAGGATGATAGAATTAAAGATCAAATTAACAAACTTAAAGAACAGGACGATAGGCTCAAAGAGCAGGATCAAGTAATTAGAGAATTAATGAAGAAAATTGAACAGTTAGAAAATAAATAATGAAAACAGGTATCTCCGCTCATTGGCGGAGATGCCTGCTTTGGGATTTAAATTTCATTGAGTGAAGAAAAATCGGTAAGTTCTTCCATCAAATTATGTACGGTAGTCATTTGATGAATTCTGCCAACATTGCTTCCGCAGAAGATAAGCCCATTTTCAATATCACCTTTTACAGCATTGATCAGCGCCTGAGTAATGCAATAAGGAACAGTGCCAGGATTGCACTGGGCAAGGCAGTTATAGCATTTTTTTATTGGCTGACGCTCTCGTTCTATATTCTTGATGAACTCATTGCGAAGTGCTCTGCCCGGCATTCCGACAGGGCTTTGGATTATTTGAATATCCTCTTCTCTGGCATGTATGTAAGCTTGCTTATATGCATCTGATGCGTCACATTCTTCTGTTGCAACAAAACGGCTTGCAATTTGAACACCATCTGCGCCAAGTCCCAATGCGTGGGCAATGTCTGCTGAGTCAAAGATACCACCGGCAACAATGACTGGTATTTTTTTGTTGTATTGTTTTTCATACTCTTTTTTACATTCAATTATATTTTTGATTTCTTTATCATAATTAAGAGAATTAATATCAACAAGTTCTTCCGTAGAAAATCCAAGATGTCCACCTGCTTTTGGACCTTCAATTACAATAAAATCAGCGGTTCTGTCATATCTGTGTGCCCAGCGTTTTAAAATAATCTGTAATGCTCTTTTAGACGATACAATTGGTGCAATCTTTGTACGGCAAGTTTCACTGACAAGAGCTGGAAGTTTCATCGGTAGTCCGGCACCACTGATAATGACATCGGCACCAGCGGCAACGGCCTCTTTTACGTGTTCTTCATAATGCTTTAGAGCCACCATGATATTTACTCCGATAAGTCCGTTGCCACAGGCGATTTCTTTTGCTTTTTGGATATGTTTCCGTATAGCAAGACGATTACATCCTGCCTGATCTTTCTCGAAGCCTTCCTCGTCATAACCAATCTGGGCAGTGGAAATGATGCCGACTCCGCCTTCTTTTGCTACAGCTCCGGCAAGTTTACTCAGGCTGACACCGACGCCCATGCCACCTTGTATAATTGGGAGTCTGGCAGTCAGATCACCAATTTGAAGATGTTTTAATTTTGTATTCATAATATTTATCCTTTCCAGAATCATTTATGCTTGAAATTAAATAGTTTGAATTTCAAACTATTTAATTATAAAACAAAACGTTTTCAGTGTCAATATCTTGTAGTAATCTATTCTTTCATATATAGTATTAAATACTATATACAAAAGGCGAGATTAAACAATAATAACTATGTTACAATAGAATAAAATGTTTCGAATGGATTGATGGAGAAGAAAATGAAAAAACATAAAGTTATATTTAGAATACTGTTAATTGTTATATGCTGCATGTGTTTTACGGTTACAGGATATGCACGGGCCGGTGGAGGAGGTTCCAGTGGAGGATCTGGGGGAGGATCTGGAAGCAGTTCGAGCAGTGGGTCGCATAGTCATTATTACGGGCAAGGCGGAAGACGCGGAGGACCGGTTGAAATGATTATCTGGTGGGGCACATTTATTTGTATGGCCGGAGCCGGAACGATAGTGTTTCATTATGGAATTCAAAAAGCAAAGCGAAAGAGCCTGCGTTCTATGAAATCATTTGAAAAACCAGGAGAAGAATGGAATCCGAAAAAGATGAAAAAATATGTGAAGCATGCATATTTTGTTATTCAGGAATGTTGGAGGCGTCAGGATACATCTTATGCGGAAAAATACCTGAGCAAAAATCTTATTCAAAATTGGAATTCGAAACTGGGTTGGATGGAAGTAAATCATGAAAAGCCAGTACAAGAACGAGTCAGATTTTTAAATGCGGCTCCGGTATTTGCCTTTGATAAAGAAGGCGAAGAACACGATCGGGTGATTTATCTGATTCATGGAAGAATGATTGGATATTATATAAATACCGATACAGGAGAAGTTGTACGTGGAAAAACATCTCCGGAAACATTTTATGAGTATTGGGTATTTATCCGTGAAGATGGGAGATGGGTTCTGGATGAAATCCGGCAGAAAGATGAAGTGGATGTGGAGCGGTTGTAAGGCTGCGCCATGCCTATTCATAGACCTGCGGTCTATTTCATGGACGGCTGTCGCCGTATAAGTTAATAAGGCTGCGCCGAGCCATTCGGAATCCGCTGGCGCTACTTCCTCATGTAGGGCTGTCGCCCAATAAGTCTAAAAAGAAAAGCTGACAGTCTGGTGAATAAATTCCCCATCCTGCCAGCTTTCTTTTTATCCTTGCTCAGCTTGTAGCTTAGCCAAAGTATCTCTTAAGCAGGCCTTCGAATGCTTTTCCGTGACGTGCCTCGTCTCTTGCCATCTCATGTACTGTGTCATGGATTGCGTCAAGGTTAGCTTCTTTTGCACGTTTTCGAGCTCCTTTAATTATAAGGGTTTAATGGAAATTCTGTCAACTAAAAAAGTACACTTTTTAGTACACAACTTTATAACAACTATGAAGAACTTTCTGTAAAAAAGTACACCAAAAGTACACTTTTATAGGAGGTTTTATCATGTCTAAACAAGAATTTGCAGGAGTTTATCAGTTGGAAAATGGTTATTGGGGATTCCGATATACGGTTGTTCTTAACGGAAAGAGAAAAGAGGGAAAGAAAACAAGGAATGAAGAGGGGAAACCGTTTAAAACACAGAAGCAGGCAGCCAAGGCAAGAGAACAGATTATTGCAAAAGAGAAAATACAAAGTCAATTACCGCTACAAAAGAAAATCGAAAGAAAAAGGGTTCAAGAAATATTTCAAGAATATTGTGAGAAAGGAAGAAGCGGAAAAGCCTTTGCAACTATTAGAAAACAAGATAGTTTATGGGAAAATCATTTAAAAGATAAGTTTGGAAAGAAATATTTAGATGATATTACAATCGCAGATATACAAGATTATTTAAGCGAACTTTATTATACAGAAGATAGAGCCTATTCTTATGTAGAATCTTTTTTGAAAATGTTTTATTTGATTTACGGGCAGGCATACACAAGAGGATATATAAGTTTAGAAGATTATAACAAAATGTGTGTAAATAAAGATACAAAAATTCATATGCCGAAAATAAAAGTTGATGAAGATACAAACATTGTGTATTTTTCGAGAGATGAAATGAATATATTGGATGAATATTTCAAAGGAACTAATGTAGAAACCGCTTATATGTTAGGAAAATATTGTGGTTTAAGAATCAATGAGTGTTTCGGTTTGAAATGGGATAACATTGATTTAGAACAAGGGATTATCACAATAGACCGACAAATGTATTATCATAATGGAGTAATAAAATTAATGCCCGTGAAAACCAGAAGCGGAAGAAGAAAAATATATATGTGTGAAAATTTAAAGCGGTATTTTGAAGAATTGAAGCGGCAGCAGGCAATCAACAAAGAAGAACTGGCTTTACAGAGAGAACAAAAGCAAATCTTTATGAGAGATACAGATGGTAAATTGATTTCTTCTTTAGAGTTGGTAAATTCTTTGTCAAACGGGAAAATACAGACCGTTAATTCTATGAAATACCACACCAGACTTTTAAAGGAAAAATATAATCTTACTTTTAAGTATCATTATTTAAGACATACTTACGGAACTAGATTGGCTGAAATGAATACTCCTGCACACTTGTTATGCAATCAAATGGGTCATAGCAGCATTAACGTAACACAAAAATATTATATTGCTATCTCTAAGGACGGAATAGAAGATTTTGTAAAGAAGCTAGAAGCATTTTAGAAAAGGAGATAGGGATATAATGGAAGAGTTAAATATGATTATGAGTAATTTTGTGGAAGTAGAGTGTGGATTGATTTCTCTTTCTACGGTCTTAGCTGCATTGGAAGAAGCATATGAATTTGATGGTAAAAAAGAATTAAGAGATAACATTCTTGTTATCAAAAGACAGATAGATTCTTTGCAGGAAGAATTAAGCGAGTACATAACAAAGTTAGATACATATATAATAAGTGAATAGAAAAAGAAGCGGCTGCAAAATATTTTTGTAGCTGCTTCTTTATTCTTTATCTTCTGTATAGGTGGCAATATCTTCCAATCTACAATCTAGGATTTTGCAGAGTTGATTTAAAGTATAGGTGCTGACATTTCCATTCTTTCTCAAACGGTCAAGCTGCCCCGTACTGATTTTGTATTCTTTGATTAGTTTATATTGTGATATGCCTTTTTCTTTCATGGTGTTCCAGAGAGGTTCAAACGTTATCATAATACCTATTTTCCCTTGTTTTTATAGTATTTATGATAATCGTACAAACTTGCACTTTTATTGACAATTACCCGTATACGGGCTATAATCAATGTAATATATTATTACAAAGGAGAGGTCGGAAATGGAAGAAAAAATTATTATAAAGGGGAAGCCGCAAGGAATAAAGAAAGTTCCATTAATAGTCTTTGTTATTGGTGTTGTCCTATTTATTATTACCGCTGTGACTGGCTGGTCTTGGGATGATATTGTACCCGTCATGTATGTAGTAAGCATTGGGATAATTATAGGTAGTTTGATAATGCTATATTATGTGAATAGTTGTGAAATCTGTGTAACAGACAAAAGAATTTATGGAAAAGCAGCGTTTGGGGCAAGGGTGGATATTCCAATAGATAGTATATCAGCAGTAGGAACAATTAGCTTTTGGGATGGAATAGTTGTTTCTAGCTCTTCTGGGAGAATCAAGTTTTTATATATTGATAATGCTGATGAAATACATGCAACCATTACTAAGATTTTAATAGAGAGACAGAAAAAAGATACAACTATTACTAATATTACCAAAGAAAATAGTGCGGCTGATGAATTAAAAAAATTTAAAGAATTACTAGATTGTGGTGTAATTACTCAAGATGAATTTAATGAAAAAAAGAAACAATTATTAAAATAAGAAATTGAGAGGAATAAGGATATGAAAAAGAAAGTAGCATTATTAATTAGTGTACTTATGGTTTGCTTTTCATTAACAGCTTGCGGCAAATCATTAAAAGGAAAAGAATTTTTTTGTGATATAGGTGAATCTGAAAGATACACATTAGAATTTACAGAAGATACGGTAACAGTAGAACATCTTTATTATAGTGATAATAGTAGTTCACCGACTGGTAAATACTTAGATTCATCCAAAACAACTACAGAAACATATGATTATGAAACTGTAGAGAGTGGTGTGATTGAATGTGATGGAAAAGAATACTCATTTGAAGAAAAAGAAATCGTGCATCTCACATCATTGACAACATCTGAAAAATACGACGGTTTAGTTTTTGATTCCAATTTTTTAGGTATTTCTGATGAATGGAGAATAAGTGATTAAGATATCTAAGCAAAAGCAGCAGGTGTTAGTCCTGCTGCTTTAATTCTCTTTTGTATTTATAATAGCTGTTGCGGCTAATACCTGCAAGTTTCATACAATCATCATCGGATAATGTTCCGTTAAAATCTTTGCTATGTTTTTTGATGACTTCTTTGGCTGCCAATGATTTTTTTGTGGTAAGTTTTGTTCCTTTTGGTTGCCCTATCTGTTTTCCGTTAAGTCTTGCGGTTTCAATACCCTCTTTTGTTCTTTGGTGTAAATCTGAGACTTCCTTTTCTGATTGTTCAAAAGCAAGAATAATCTGCTCTTTGGCAAGTGCCATGAGGTATTTATTTACACCCTCTAAAATATAATCTACGGATGTTCCTGTTAATTCAATGTTGTTCTCTAAAGCCTTTTTATAAGTGGCTGTGTTAATGTGTGGCTCTTTAAGGAAAACAAGTTCTACATCTCTATTATAAAGTTCTTGATAAGCATTAAACCCCTCTTCGGCATTTCCGCTCATTCTGCTTACGCTGTCAAAAACAATAGTATCTCCTGCTTTAACTTTATTAAATAACTTCTGCCATTCTTTGCGGTTAAGACTTGTTCTTGTAAAAACTTCTTCAATAATTGTAGCTGTTGGATAACTACTCTTAATATTTCTTATCTGTCTTTCGATACTCTGCTTCGCTCTTGAGATTCTAGCATAACCATAAATACACATCTTCTTGTTCTCCTTTTACAACTATTTATACCAAATGTAACCATCGTCACATTTGGTACTTATAATATACCACTTTTTACACTGAAAGTCAACAGTTTTAATACTAAAACAAATAACGTTACTTTTGGTATTAGGATTTAAAAACTTTTCTGAAAAACTTTGTAATTATATTTAGCAAGTACAAAATTTTGCACACCTTACTTAATATAATAAGTACATAAGATGAAGCAAAACAAAAGAACAACTTCATAACAACTTAGTACAGCATGAAAAGGAGATTTAAGGAAATGAAACAAATTAAAAACAAAGAACTTGGAAATCGTATCATCAAGATGACACATTTTGTAGATTATCATAATAGAAGAGTTATTTTCTATGAATGGTTTCTAAAACAAATTAAAGATATGAACTCTGCGGAATTCAAAATTTATATGGAAATTATGAATAAAACAGCAGGGTTTGAAGTTATCACAGTTAAATAAGTGCAAAGAGAAAAGGAGAAAAGCAATGGAAAGAGCAATGAAAAAAATTAAGGAATTATATGATAAATCAGTTTTTGTAGACAATTTAGAAGAGGTAATTAATTCAGACGATTATTTCAATAGATATGATGAATGGGTATTGAAGCAGATTGGTGTCGGTTATCTGATGATGGCATTAAACAATCATTTGGAAATTATGGATAAATTATCAGATGAGAACTTAGATGATTTGATTTATGCGGTTGCATGTTGTATGAATGACGAACCAATCACAGCAGCTATTGAAGAATCAAAGAAATACAATTTGTCAGTATAAAAATAAAAGAAAATAACAAAGTGCAAAATTTTGTACACCTTACTTAATATAATAAATACATAAGATAAAACAAAACAACAAAGCAAAAGAAAAGGAGATTAAAATTATGACAACAACAATGAACAACACAGTAAAAGGAATCGAAGTAGACCACATCAACGGAGCAATCGTAGTTACAAAGAACTTCTTAAAATTAGCAAAGAATCCTTCTACATCTGAATTTGAACGTTTAATTTATACAAGAAAAGAATGCCCAACATATGGAATCGTAGTAAGAACAATCGACAAGAATGAAAACAAAGAATCCTACGAAGGACTTTCAATCGAAAAGATGTTAGCTTATATTCATGTATTTGAAAAAGAAAATTTAGCAGATTTTGAGAATACTATTAAAGTATATTCAACAGCAAATGGAAAAATTCAGAAAGGCAAATACGCAACTATTAAAAAAGTATTTTTAAGCAGATTCAAAGAAAACTATATCAGAACAATCGAAAATATTGACAATGTAGTTCGCATTGATGAAAAAGCAAAAGAACTTAAAGAAAAATCCAAAGGTCTTGTTCTTCTTATGTTAAACGAAAAAGCAGAAGATAACAAAGTTGCAGAGTTCCCTATGCCACAGAAAAAGGCAGTAAATGAATAATTCAAGAGAAAAGGAGATTAAAGCTATGAGAAATAATATTAAATTCGATTTTATTACAAATACTATTATTGTAAATAAAGGATATTACGCAGAAGCATGTAAGCCAGGAACGGAAGAGAACATGGAACTTTTACGACTTCAGAAAGATTATCCCGATATGCGAATTGCCCTTAGAAGCGTAAGAACTGGCAGCAGGAAGTCAGCAACAAAAGGTCTTACATACAAATATATGAGAAAGTTTATATCTGTTATGGATAGTGAAAATTTTTTAACCTTTGAAAAAGTAATTCAACATTATGAGGAATATGAAGAAGATAATGCAGCAGTTTATCATCGTGTAAAAGAATGGTTCTTAGAAAACTATCCATACCATAAAGAAATGATAGTAGATACCGCGCCTAAAAAAATTGTAAAGTCTGTTCCGCAAGAATCAAAAGCGGCAGCAGCATAGAAAGGAGTTTCTATGGCAGCAGTACAAAATCAAGGCACGGGGGGCGTGTATTTCGGGATGAAAAATATAGAGATTGCCCGTTATCGTCTTTCTACACTAGCCCCCTTTCCAAATCCATTTTTAAAATTGAATAACGGTAGCAAAAAAATTATTGATTCTACATAAAATCCCCTCTTCATTATTTGAAACGGGGATTTTACGATTTACGGGTTATAATTCGATAGAATATCGTTTGTCGTTTTTACAAATTCATCTCTTACGGATTGAGGGGAAATAATTTTTACGTCTTTTCCAAGTCCAAAAATCCATGCAAAAAACTGGGGGCTGACATTTACCGCAATTCGTACAAGAAATGTGTCTGGATTGTTGAAATTTTTCCTTATATTGGCAGCTTCTCCGAATCTATCTATAAAAACGCCTACAAGATTGTTAGGGGCTTCTACTGTGACCGTTTCTTCCTGTCCGCTAAACATTCCAAAAGTTTTCCGAGAATAATCTACAATATCAAAAGACTTGAAAATGTCTTTTCCCTCTCTTGGTTCACAAGTCAGTTTTATAGAACTCATTTTATCAATTCTATAATGCCTTATTGTGTTTGTCCTACTGTCAAAAGCAACTAAATAATAATTATCATCACTTAGAGACACCGCACAAGGGCTGGCGGAAAAGAGCTTTCCGCTTCTAAGAGGTTCTAATTTCCGCATGATGTTCCAACGCATATATTGAAATGTTATCTGACTATTGGAAGAAATAGCAGCATAAAGCAAATCAAGGTTTTTGAATACCTTGTCATTCATGCTCTTGATTCTTTTTGGAGATAAGACACCACGATTCAGAGCGGCATTATCAAAGCTGCTGCCGAGTGTTTTTACTTTTGCTATCAGTTCTTTTGACTTTCGCTCTGTTAAGAACTTTGAAGCAGCTATAGAATCAATCAAGAATTTTAATTCTGATGTATCAAATAGTCTTGAGGGATGATGATATTTATAACCGCCTTTTTCCGCTACTCCGACTATTTCAAATCCGGCTTGGTTTAATATGCTTATATCTGTATAAACGGTTCTTCTATCAACAAATACATTTTTTTCTGCTAGATATTCAAGTATATCGGGCATTCTTATAAAGTGTGTTTCATCTGTTCTTTCTAAAAATAAATCCTGCAAATATAATAAAGCCAATTTCTTGCTTTCTGATTTATCACTTGCCATAATTATTCTTTCCTCTTGTCTTTTCTATCGTAGGTCGAGCTTGCTCGACCTACGTCAGTTAAAGTATATCATTTATATAATTTTTTTGTTACTCTATTTATAAATTATAGAGAAGCAAAAAAATTATTATTTTTATTCAAAAATAAGTATTTGATTATAGGTCTGCCCTTTTGAACGATATTCCCCATTAGAAAGTTGGACACGTTCCAAATCAACGCTGAATACAAAGTCTTTAAAGTCAATTTTTTTAAGGGCATTTACACAATTTTTTACAGTTGATTTTTTTAGTCCTACCAGTTTTCCAATATCATCATAAGTAAATGTCTGGCTGCTTGGGAGTTCAAGCAGTACAAGAAAAACTTTTAAAGTGCTTTCCCATGAAGCAGTATTTTTATTGTCTCGAATTAGTTTATACCATGCCTTTTTGATTTTAATAATATTTTTGCTTTTCTCTATGGATTGGGCGAGAGATACGGTATAAATATCTTTGTCTATGATAAGGCGGATATAATCATTTTCCGCAAGAATAGTAAGGCTGTTTTTGATTTTAGCTCTATTGGCGGATGAATTTTGAATACCAATATTTTCACATAAGTCTGATAATTTACCACGAAAGGCTCTTTGTTCATCCGCAAGTATTGTTACGATTGTCAGAATTTTAAAGTGGTATTTTTCGAGTTCTAACCATTCTTCCGCAAATTCCAGTTCTTTTTCTTCCATGTGTTCTCCTTTCTTAATGATTGAGATTACTTTCCTTTTGTATCAAGTGCTTTTTGAATTTCTTCTCTTAAAATAGTTGCAGCAGATTTATTTAATGAATTGATAAATTGTGAGCCTGCTATGTTCTCTTGGATTTCCATTTTTTGCTTAAAATAGTTGCGATATTCTTTATTTTCAATTTGAGATTCCCAAAAAGAATATCTGTCTTTCCCTAGTTTTTGAAGCATTTTTTATTTCCTTTCTATAATTATTTTATCAAAATTTTTATATAAAATAAAATCATGCAATATTGACCGAGAGCATGATAATAAGAGACTCCTAAGCTAACTTAGGAGTGGCAGCAGTTTCCGATCGTTGGGAGCATTGAGCAAGGTTATAAGAAGTTTTAAGCGGTCTTCCGCTGATAATTGAATAAAATAATCGTAAAATATTTTATACATGGTCTTTTCTCCTTTTGCTATTGACTAAATCTACATTATTATAAAATTTGGTTATGTTGTGTTCTCGTTTGTATCTCTTGTATAGGGAACTTTCGGTTAAGTGTGTCTTTTGAGACAGATTCAGTTTTTCTTTTGTTTCCCTGCTGCCAATTTCATTCGCAAAATAAGCGGCTAATATTGGCTTGGCAGTTTCATAATCTATGGAAGTTTTACAATTTGGCTTTTGTGGGTTGTAGGTTCTACCATGCACCGCAGCATGGCAGCAGGCACAAAGAAGAATAATATTATCATAATCATCTGTGCCGCCCTCTGAAACGGGTGTTAAATGATGATATTCTAAATAATCGTTCTGACCGCAGATTGCACACCGATAATTCCAACATTCAGAGATTTTTCTTTTGACATATTTATTTATCACTTTCAAATATCTCCTTTCAGAGATATTTGAAAGTGGCAGCAGGCAAATTATATAAACTTGTCTTGGGTTGTCTGAAAGTTATTATTTTTTAGGAAAAGACAAGAAGAGTTGTTATAGAGTTGTAGTGAGTTGATGTAAGAAAACCCTTGTAAAATGGGCGTTTGTGGGATAGAATGGTCTTGAAAAAAAGTACACTTTACAGAAAGTACACTTTTCATAGTTTTTAATGGTATTAAAAAGAAAAAAGTACACTTTTCTTCCACTTTTGGTTTTGAAAATAATCAAAAAAATAAGAGGTAAGATTGCTCTTACCCCTGTATTTTCAAGATTTTTCTTAGCCAAAGTATCTCTTAAGCAGGCCTTCGAATGCTTTTCCGTGACGTGCCTCGTCTCTTGCCATCTCATGTACTGTGTCATGGATTGCGTCAAGGTTAGCTTCTTTTGCTCTTCTTGCGAGGTCGAATTTACCTTCTGTTGCACCGTGCTCAGCATCTACACGCATCTCAAGGTTTTTCTTTGTGCTGTCTGTGACAACTTCACCAAGTAATTCAGCGAATTTTGCAGCGTGCTCAGCTTCTTCATAAGCAGCTTTCTCCCAGTATAAACCAATCTCTGGGTATCCTTCTCTGTGTGCAACTCTTGCCATTGCCAGGTACATTCCTACTTCGGAACACTCTCCTGCGAAGTTTGCACGAAGATCCTCTAAGATATCCTCGCTTACGCCCTGTGCAACGCCTACTACATGCTCAGCAGCCCATGTTCTATCGGCTGACTGCTCTTTGAACTTAGAAGCTGGTGCGTGACAGACTGGACATTCAGCTGGTGCAGCCTCTCCTTCGTAAACATATCCACATACTGTACATACAAATTTTTTCATAATGATAATCTCCTTTTCTTTTTATTAAAATTTTTTGTTGTTCAAGTTAGTTTTATGATTCAGAGCTTCGTTTGCATTTTTTGTAAATGAATTTATTTTTAAAGCCCTAAATCAATATTAGTAATTGTTACTGATATTAAGATAACATAATTACTTGTCATTGTCAATAATATTTTTTATTAAATTTATCTTTTTGATAAAATAGACTGACAAGTTTGTTATGACTCACGGGATGTTTTCTGTGTGAGACAGTCTTGACAAGTTCCATAGAATAATGTTGCATGTGAATCAATCGTGCCATCAAAATGCTCCTCGGCCAGTTTATTCATGGTATTGATGTGAGCTTCGTCGATATGCAGATCAAATACCCGGTTGCAACAAGTGCATACAACGTGATAGTGTGGGTGAGTATTGCCATCAAATCGGTCCCCACCGTCAGGAGTGGTAATCTTAATTGCTTCGCCCATGTCAGCAAGCAGATTCAGATTCCGGTAAACAGTTCCAAGACTGATACGGGGGAATTCTTTTCTTACATGAAGATATACAGTATCAGCAGTTGGATGCTCAGTTGTATGATCGAGATATTCTTTAATGGATGCTCGCTGTCTGCTGTATTTCAATGTAGCCATGCGATAACCTCCTTGATAATAATAATTGTTACTATAATTAGAATAATAGAAAATGTTCCATTTGTCAACTTTTAATTTATAAATGTAATACTTTTGTAACAATTAATTGTAAAATTTTGTAAAAAAAGTGAAGAAATGGATGTAATATGATGAGAAAAAGTCGGGATAATAGCCTTGACATGGGATTGTTGCGTGATATAATAAACACGTAACATATGTAACAATTCTGTAATATTTACAAAAGATAAGAAAAGAAAACATAAGGAGGGAGTTTATGGATTCGATTCTTAGAAAAGGATTGTTCCTAGTTACCTTGACAGGAGCTATTGGAGTTTTCCCAGCTACGGCATATGCTTCTGATATTGAGGATAATCACACTATGCCAGGAGTGGGAATTGAGCAGGTGCTGAATGATTGTTATTCTTCACAGAAAGAGATTCAGGTGGAGGATTATCTGGCACCAGAAGATAAGGGCGAGTATTTAGATATGGCTTTTGCAGATGTTGAATCATTTTTATATATAAGAAGTGAACCGACAAAGCAGAGCGAATGGGTGGGTAAATTATATCCCGGTTATGCAGCAAAAATCGTAGGACCCGTTGGAGAATGGACGAAGATTGAATCTGGTTCGGTTACAGGGTATGTGTATTCGCAGTATATAATAATAGGAAGAAATGCTCAGCAGAAGGCAGAGGAAGTCGTAGAAGCTTCTGCAAGCGCAGATCCAAAAGAAGCTTTTTCTTATGCAGAATCTAGAGAAGAAGAGGAAGCACGTTTGGCTGCGGAGGCAGAAGAAGCGGCCAGGAAAGCAGAGGAAGAGGCTCAGGCTGTGAGAGAGGCTGCCGGAAGTGGTCAGGCAGTGGTGGATTATGCATGTCAGTTTATCGGCAATCCATATGTCTGGGGAGGCACAAGCCTGACAAATGGAGCTGACTGCTCTGGTTTTGTGCAGTCTGTCTACGCACATTTTGGAGTGAATCTTCCAAGAACATCTTCAGAAATGCGAAGTGCCGGCAGGGGAGTCAGTTATTCGGAAGCACTTCCTGGGGACATCATTTGCTATGATGGACATGTCGGTATTTACATGGGAGACGGACAAATTGTAAATGCAATTAATAGCCGAAAAGGAATCGGGATATTGCCTGCCACGTATAAAGGAATCCTGACAGTAAGAAGATTACTTTAAATTGGTGCATATTGAACAGAAGCATAAAAGAACAGATTAAGTAAGTGAAAAATTGCTGGATGTACAAAATAGACAAAAATGTATAAAAAATTTGATTGTTGAAAAATAGTTAAAAATTTATCCACATTGAGTTATCCAAGTTTTCCACACTAAAAACGTGAAAAAAGGTGGAAAAATACATGATTTCTAAAAGTTTTCCACATTATCCACATAAAAAGGTGTGGAAACTGGGGATAATTCAAGGTAAATAAAAGAACGAATGTTTTGTGAAGTTATGATAAAAATAGTATTTTGTCGAAAAAAATCGGCAAACGTATTGACTTTTAAAAAATCAAATTTTAATGGAAAATTGTCATAAAATGTTTACACAATGGTGAAAAGCAATTATAATAAGAAAACGTAAAAGAAAAGGAGGTGCACACATGGCACGAGTTACAAAGGAAATGACTATGGGAGAACTGCTTCAGACATATTATGAGCAGTGCCCTGAAATTGTAGATGTTCTTACAGGATTAGGAATGCATTGCATCGGATGCCCAAGCTCTATCGGAGAATCACTTGCAGATGCTGCATATGTTCACGGAATTGATTCAGATCTTCTTGTTGAGAAACTGAATGCAACAATTAATGCAAAACTTGGTGAGTAATATTAGATTTGCAGAACAACAGAAAATAGAACAATAAAAAGCGGACTCCAATTGGAATCCGCTTTTTATTTTCAGGCATAAGCCTGAAAGATTTTTCTTAGTTTTGTTTAAACATTAGCCAGTTGCTGTACTGCATCATTTTCCAGTAGTACTTTGCAATGCTCTCCGAGGAAAGCAATTGTAGCGCCGGAGGTCTTCTCTAATGTACCGTATTCAGATAACATATTACAGAGTCGACTGAAATCCTTTCGTGTATGTTCTGACTGAGTCATCGCAAGGATATAAATATTTTCGGCAGTATCTTTATACAAAGTGTTCGCACCAAAGTACATATTTCCAAGTAATCGTGAGGCCGCAAGGACATTATCCATAGAGGCAAATGAAATCAGACGGATTGCAGGTTTCTTAGGTGCAGCGTCTTTTGGTATTTCATTCTCCAAAGCTTCAGTTTCAGGATCATCTAGAGATTCTGATGAAGAGCTGACTGGATTTTCCGGTTTGGAAGAACTTTGTGCAGCATTAATCTTCTCTTTGACTTTGCCAAGCAGATCAAGAAGAGATTCAGCACCTTCCAGTTTGTCAGGGAGTCCTTGACGGGAAGAATCTCCATCCTGCCCCGGAAGAGGTGCGAATTTAGAAAAACGCGTGTCGAGTTCCTCTGGATCCTCGACTTTAGTAATGATCAGCACGATTGAATCTGAGGAAGAAGGGATTGCCTCGATCATCAATGGCATATTCTCTGCTTCAAAACCAAATTCCTGTGCTGCCTGTTGCATCATATCGTGGAAAAGTGATCTCGCTTTTTCTGTACCATAAGCCAGTTCGCTGAGTTGGAGCTGACGTTCGGCCAGATCTGCGCGTGTTAATGTACAGCGTATCTGATTGTCACTTAATTTTTCAATCTTCATATTTATCACTTCCTTTCACATAGTATAGCATAGAAAAAGTTTTTTGTTCAATAAAATAAATATAAAATCAAAAAAGTGCTTGCTTTTAAAAAGAGTATCCATTATAATGACCGTACTAGAAAATAGTTTTCCCTGGTAACTATATTTTTAGAACATATTTCTTAAAAAGTAATTCTTAACAGTATCTAGCCAATCAGAATAAGAATTCGAGAAATAGCGCGAATTCCGCGCAAAGATTCAAGAGTAATAACAATCAGATAAAAACAACAATCAGAAAAAATCAGATAACAATTAGAGTACAATCAAATAACAATTAAATAACAACAGATCATGAAAAAATCAATCAGATAAGTAACAAAGCAACAGATAGTTGAATAGTAATGCACGGCTGTTTTCTAGCAGAAAAGTGGACGTGTCTGGATATGTGGGATAATGTATCACGGCATTTTATCCTTCTGGTTTGTCATATACAGATTTCGAAGACAATGCGACCGGGGAAGTGCATTATTGAGGAGGAGGTAAAGTCATGGGGGACCCCAGAGAAAGGAATTATCAAAGTCTTTTTTCAGAGTTGGCAGGTTATGAAAAAAAGGGAGTATATATGTTAATGAACGGGGTGCCGGCAAGTCCCATGCAGATTGTGCAGGCTCACATTGTGAGGGAGGATGCAGTCTATATGCGGGATTATGTGTTGAATGATAATGGAGATATAAAAGAATTGTGTTTTGATGACGTAGAGATGCAGGAACAAGATAGATGATATAGCCTCCGGCAGGGCGCACATTGTCCGGTGGACAATGGTTTTGCGCCGACCGAAACGGAGTGTAGACTTGCAGAGGTGCGCAGTAGAAGTATGTCATGCAATTGCATGACGCGCACCTCGC
>ENA-OQKP01000548-OQKP01000548.1-human-gut-metagenome-genome-assembly--contig:-NODE-548-length-28725-cov-2.894993_pt1 | contig 28725 bp, 48 predicted proteins | sample MGYA00242780_ERZ504802 | MGnify/ENA primary metagenome ERZ504802 (study PRJEB26092, sample SAMD00036406) | human gut metagenome | host: Homo sapiens | study: EMG produced TPA metagenomics assembly of... | reverse complement strand
ATACGGATCACCCAGGTCTGGGCTACCATTCCAGCTACTAATCCGTTGCATTTTGCTGTCTTCTCCTGCATTTTTAAAAGGTCTTTGATGATCATTTCTTTTGCTTCCATATGGGTATCCTCCGCGTATTTAAAGTTGAATTTTTTTGATATTGATAATGCTGAATACTTCCCATTCTTCACCGGTGTCAATACAGGTATCGGTTTCCATGTCAAATCCCTCATTATCCCCAGAAGAAAGATCTTCTTCTGCAAAGATTTTCTTAATAATGCGGATCCTTTCCTTGACGCATTCATCATAAGTTCCCTGTGTCAGGATTTTGAAATTGACTCCATTGTAAGCATGGTGCCAGACTAAGAGACAGTCTCCTGCTGATTCATCAACCGGAAGATTTTCGATGACATAGAACCTGTCTTTACTGCTCCAGTCAACTCTAAGGACGTCTCCGCGATGCGAGATCTCTATTTTAGAATCTTTGTTCTGGAACAGATATTCCAGTCTTTTCATAGACTCGGTGAAAGAATTTTCTTTTGTATCACATACATGAAAGTATGGTTCGGTGTAATTTTCATCATTTAATTCGCATATTAAATATTTCATATGGCTATCCTCCTTAACTAAAAACAGTATTATTCTTGATTTCATTGATAAAATCTGAAACTGTCAGCATTCCATGACTTTTCAACTCTTCTTGATCCCAATGCGTTTTCTTATCTCCACAATAATCCAGTGAAATCATTTTAGCGTCTAATGCTGGAAATACAGGAGGAAAGTCCTGCTCAGAGTTCTTGTCGTATGTCATGTTCTTATGATATTCATCCAAAAATTCTGGAACAGACTCCCATGACTGTTCTACCAGCCAGCTTTCGGTTTCTTGTACGGTTAATTTTATTGTACTCATGTTGTTATCCTCCAAAAATATTTGTTGAACATTACAGTATTTCGTTGATCCTCCATTTCTTCTGTAAAATTATGTTCTATAGATAGTGTGCATTTTTAATTGAAAAATAAAAAAAAGAGAACGACCTTTTATATGAAGCCTTTCTCATGATACTGTAATAATTTAATAAAAAAAAGAAAGCCCCATAAAGAGACTTTCTTAAACGTTCTGTAATGTTCCTACCTTTGCAGGCTGTGAAGAAGTTTTTTCAGCTGTTTGTTAGATAAACTCCGGATTACATCATACTTATCTGCTTTCTGAAGTGAAGACTCACGGTATTGGAGTTCCTGGCTGCGATATCTGACACGAACAATGTCCGAACATTTTTTCATTGGGTACCCAATCACCTCGACAACTTTTCCGTTGTTTGATGATTTTGGGCTTTTGATCACACAATAATCGCCTCGGCAGAACTTATGTTTTGTATTCATGGATGTTTCTCCATTTTTACAAATATTCTAAGATCTGTTTTGCTGCGCTTTGAACGTCTGCATTATTTGTAATTGTCACATCACACAACTCCTCGTTAGTAAATTCTGCTTCCAATGAGACAAGCCTGCGGACAGTATCGTCCCTGGATGTATTTCGTTCCAGAATAGAGCGGATACATGCTTCTTTGTCACGCTTGACAAAGACAGTCAGGACGCTGTCTTTATATGCACGTTTTAATGCAATTGCACCATTGATATCCAGCACCATGACTGCAATATTTCCAGACTGGATAATGGAAAAAATGTCTCCTGCATGAGTCCCGTAATACTCACCCTGATAAGAAGAAGTTTCAAAAAAGAAGCCTTCCTCTTTTTTCTGAAGAAAATCCTCCTTATCCGTATAATGGTAACGGTCACTAGAATTTCGGTATCCTCTCGTCGTGTATGTTTTTACAGGGGTGAATCCGTCAGTTTCATTGATCAATTGATTGGCAATTGCTGACTTCCCGGATCCTGAAGGGCCAACTAAAGCAACGATCTTTTTTTCGCCACTCAAGTCAGTGCCTTTTTTTAACAGATCGACAAGCGTAAGGAACTCTCCATATGTAGAAACGGCACAGATCCCAGTAATGGAATTATTCCACGGCCTGCGGAACAGGACTGGATATCTGACATTGGAATTGTTCAGATTGTGATATCCATCATCCAAGATTACGTCTGCATGTAAAAGATCTTTCCTTGTCCCAATTAAGATATTTTCTAATGGGATCATTGGGAAGTGCTTTACAATACTGCTGATCCGTTCCCCGGCACATTCCGGAGAAACGGAAGTACAAAGGAATACCTCGCCTTTTTGCTGAAGTTCTGTGACGAAGTTAGCAGCCCCTTTTATCGGGGGAATGGTGCGGATGAAATTAGGGTCTGAGAATAAGCATAAACGCTTGTCTAAGTCATTCCCAAGTTTTCCCCATCCGGTAATATCATCTAACCCATAATCATACCCATAGGCGTGATTTAAAGTAATTAATGCGTACTGGTTGCATTCCAGTAATACATCATCGACATCTAATATGATTTTAAAGCTTTTTCTCATTGTGGTTATCCTCCTCATTATGTAATGGTTTTAGTGCATGAATACAGTGTTGCCAAAATAATATTTTTCGCCAGGAACTAAATCACGCATGCAGTTATCAAATGTCCAATAGAGCATTCCGTTCAAACATGCTGCATCACCATAACTGTCTGCGATCAGATTAGCAATCTCAAAAGTATCGGATGCAAACTCTGTGATTGTAAGGCTCTGGACTTTTTCCATAAAATCATCATATGATTTTGTGAAATAAGCTTCTTTTGCTTCCTGCGTGACACAGATATATGGGACTATTTTCTCTCCATCAGTTGTCTCGATTTCATCAGTTCCAGTTATGAACCCAAATTTCTGCAGATATTCCATCTTTTCCGGGACATCTTCTTCCCGGTCTTTGTCTGAACAATAATCAAATGCATTCCCGACAAAATCAAGTAGATCATCTTCCGATAAACTAAAGATTCCTGCGTTTTCCAATTCTGTTTCTGATGTAATCTCGTACATAATTCCTCTTGCCATTTTGTTTTTCTCCATTGTTTGTTGTTATAATATTATTTGTTAAACATTACAGTATTTTGTTAATCCTCCATTGCTTCTGTTGATTATGTTCTATAAATAGAATGTATTTTTATCTGAAAAACAAAAAAAAGAAAGCCTCAATGAAGAGACTTTCTAATATACTGTATGTTCGTTTGCATTTTACTGACAGTTGACCCCGTCTTCCATAACAAAGATGTAATCTCCATCACGCAATGCATCTGCGATTCCCTGGAATTCTTCTGTAGTCATGCAGAAAATATCATGGTCATCTGCGTCAGAAACCCCGTTCCGTTCATAATTTCTTACAAAGGAAAGGAATCTTTCATATACATTCTTATATGTCTGTTCCTGTTCCTAGATTACATTACCGTCATCATCTACGATCCAGGCATAGAATACATGCTGATCATAACCGTCACATTCCGTAATGGCACTGTAAAGGGATCCGCATGATACGCTGTCTCTCATTAGTTTTCCAAATGTATAATCGGTCATCATCTGAATTTTGTAATGTTCGGCATCTTCCATCCAGCCCAGAAAATAGAATTCTCCATTTTCAATACGGATGGCAACAATGTCGTCATAATCAAATCCACTGTTAATAAAAGTTTCGTCACAGATTCTGTTCATGGTCATCCTCCTATCCTATGATTTCTTTGGCTATTTTGTTGGTCATCTGTTCTCCGTATTTCTGTGAAAGAAAAGCTTTGACCAGCTCATTTTCTTTTGCATTCTGTGCTTTTATGAATAAATCCTTAGCATCTTTCCGGCACCGCTCCTCAGTAAGATTCCCTTTTTCAACAGAATCGATTCGCTGATTGATCGCATCCAAACGCAAAAGAAGACGAGCTCTTTCTTTACTGAGATTCTTCATATACACAGCTGTTTCTGCCATGTCACGGATGAGCGGCATACCACAGGTCTTATAAAGAGTCAGTATCTGTGCCTTTCCATCTATTTCAGAGATGGACGGATGCCAGGTGTATACTAATTCAATAAGTTTAGAGGCGTCTTCTGAAAGATTGTTTCCTGCTTTTGATTCAAATTCCTGTTTCTGCATAATTGTTTTCCTCCTTATTTGCAAAACCCATCAACAAGATAGGCATGTACGTCAATGTTGTCTTTCAAATCGTCCGGGCGGACATAAAAAGCATCTGCTATTTCCTCCCATGCTGTAGAAGTCATATCTCCACGGTAAAGATTCAGCTTTGCCGGTTGTGGACGACTTACAATGTCTTCCAATACCGTTCGAAGCATAAATGCATTTTCGCCACAATCTTCTAATTCCAGATATAATTGACTGGTGATCCGATCATGATCTTCCGCTGTATATTTTTCATATGGGGCATAGAACTGTTCCCATATTTTTTCAGCAAGAGATTTGGACTCTTCCAGCGGAATCGGGATCAACTGATTCAGATTAAAATCAGGTTCGAACCGGCAATGGTCAGAAATATCCGGAACGTCAACGATCATGTGGTCATCATAAATAACTTTTACTGTTCCCATATGTTCTTTCACCGGATCTACCGGACTATCATTGGTCACATATTTTACATTTTGGTCTACTTGAAAGTCACAAAGACGCAACTCTTTAGAAATTGTATTGGATTCATTATCTATATCCTTTGTTTCAGTTACATCTATTCCATATGCAGCGTCATTAAAATCCGTACTAAGAGAAAGAAGCGCATCTTTTTTCCATTCCGCATCTGTAATCAGGTCACTGATGCTGGACGGGCAGCCATATTTCCCCCTGCAGGAGATATAAACTTCTGCCTCATCATCTACATTAAAATTCAATGCACGCTGTTCTAACGAATCAGCAAAACTCTCAAGTGTCCCATTGAACCAGATCGTTTCATTCCAATCTTCACCTTCCGGAGTCGCCTGGCCAAATTCCAGGCAAAACTCCCTATTCTGTTCCTCTATGTCACCGTAAAGATTGAAATTGTTCTTTTCAAGGATATCCCGGATAAGATCTGCAAGTTCATCAAGCTCTCTATATCCATTCGCTTTCATTTCACTTGGGATGATCTCTTCCGGATAAGCTCCGAACACAGTGCCATCTTCAAATTTTATATTCCACATTGGCAGTGAAGAAAGGTCAGAATCCTTTGTTGAACATCTTCCAATCACTTCAAAACTTTCACCGAACCGTTCTTTGTGGTCTCCAAATGGACTCCAGAATTTTTTTGCAAATCCATCTTGTTCGTAGCATTCAAAACAATCCTTGACAAATTCCAATTCTCTTTTTTCATCCATTTCGGATCTGTCCTCTGGATATTTTTGATTTATTTGATCCCATGTCATTTTGCAATCTTGTTTTAAATCATTTTTTCTCATTTTGTTATCCTCCAAAATTCTTATTGAACATTACAGTATAAAATTTATCCTCCGTTTCTTCTGTAGATTATGTTCTATAGATAGAATGATTTTTGAAATGAAAAACAAAAAAAAGAAAGCCTCAATTCAGAGACTTTCTAAATACTGCAATGTTGTAAGGCTGTATCATTCGATCACTGCCCGATTCTCTTCAATTACATAAATACTGTTCGTAGTAACAAATGTAACAGAGTTTCCTCTTTTAATGATCTCTTTTGGGTGGATGGTAAAGCCTTTTTCCGCTTCATCACAAAGGGTGATAGATTTTGGTATTGGATCCGGCAGCCGGTCAAGGTCTGCATCGGGATGGAGAGGTCTTTCAATGCTGACCGTCTCATTATGGAATAAAGAATACCCATATCTTTTTCCAAAACCTTCCATGATTGCTCTGTTGTTTGTGTAAATCAAATTATATGTTCCCATATATGTTATCCTCCTAAAATCAATAAGTTAGTATCCCAGATCGATCAATTCAACTTCCGTTTCTGCGGATGCTGCGATATGAATATAAGCAACGTCTTCTGGGAATGTATCAAGTTCTTTGCTGAGGGAAGCAAAGAGTTCTGATAGTTCCCGGATTCCATCGTCAGTCAGAAGTGAATGAGTCACATTCAGCTGCGTTTCATCTTCTTCATGCTCCCGGTTCAAAAATCCGACATTCACACAGGAACATCTTTTGATCTCAGATACAGAACTGGTGTATATTTTGTTTTTCATTATTTCATTAATTGTCATCTGTTTTCCTCCTCGTCTGGGTCATCCCAAAGATATTCATTTCTAACTCGCTCCTCAATATCTGACACACTAAGCCACCCAAAACAACAATCACAGACACGGATCGTCTTCTGGCGTCTTTTACCATAATATTTTCCTGTAAATTTAATCTTAGTGTTTGGGACCTGTAAATCACTTGCCCCGCAAATCCAGCAGTGCGTCATCCTGCCACCTCCTAATATTCAGATGGGAACAGGATAGTCGTGACAGAGCGGTCCCATTCCGTAATGATCCAGATTTTTCCGTGACTGGTCTCATAAGCCGAAAGGATTCTGTCTCCAGATTCTAATGCGCGGTCATTTTCTGCCTTGTCTTCTTCACAGACGTTTCCCCAGTCCCCAGATATATGGCGATTCAGGGACTCCATGACTTTCATGTAAAATTCCTTTTCATCCATAAACATCGCAATATCTTGTGTCATGACAACTTTTCCAAGGTTTAATTTGTTTTTACTCATTTTATTATCCTCCAAATGATTATTTGAACATTCCAGTATAAAATTTAACCTCCATTTCTTCTGTAAATTATGTTCTATAGATAGAATGCATTTTCATTTGAAAAATAAAAAAGAAAGCCCCATGAAAGAGACTTTCTTAAATACTGTAATGCTAAAAATCTTAGAAATCAAATTCCCAGTCTTTATTCGGATTATCCCTGCAGTCCATTGGAAAATAGGAATCCCCATCCAGTCTGCATTCTGCCTGATCTAAAAGTTCGCGTACCAATTCCGAATCATCCGCATCCATAGCTTCTTTTATTTTCTGATGAAGCTCATCTGAAACATGAAAACCAACTCCGATTCTGGCCCAGAGATATTTTCCGGTTTTATCAGGGACTGATTCATTCTCTGTGTCCGGTGAAATAGAAATGTTGATGTCTGGAATGTTGTTTAAAATATCTTTTTGCTCAGTCGTGAGCCTTACATGTCCCACGACCTGATTGTCTTTGTAAATTATGTATTTCATTGTCATCCTCCTTATGCTGCCTCTATAAAATCTTCTCCAAGCCTTAATCCTAATGGAGAATCTGCATCATAATGATCGGTCACGCCATACCCATTATAAATATCTCCATCCTCGTCTATTCCAAAGCCGAGCAGGTCTGCAAAGATCCCTTCCGGGGTATAGTCCACGAACGTTTCCTCAGCAGTATCAAGTCCTGCATCCAGGATTTCCTTCTGTTTCGCCTTCAGCTCAGAAATATAATTATGACATTTTTGGTGTCCATTTTTAGTTAATCTGTATTCCACGGCAATCCTCCTTAATCCTGTTCAAATATCACCGTATCATATGTTTCCCCATAATAGTCCTGCCTTTTTAGATGGATCTTAAGGCTTTCAAATGAATTGATCGGTTCAACTGTATAATTCTTTTTGTCTGTGATATCAATATCTTCCATTTCTCCAACAAGCTTGTTCGCTTCGACAGCCGATTCCAAGGCTTTTTCCTCGTTATCCTGTTCGACAACGAACTGGGTATTTGTTGGATGAAAAGTTACAAAATACAGGTTTTTAATCTACGTTTCATTATATTTTGAAACTTTCTCTCGTGTTCTCCAAATATAAGTCACTATTTGTATTCCAACCACCAGTTGAACTCAAAATCCCATTTCTTATTTCCAAGAATTCAACCAAATGAGTTTTGAAATAACTTATTGCATCGTTCTCACATAAAAACTCTTTATAATGTTCCCAAAAGAAATTTCTCTCATTTGTTGCAAAAAAAGAATTTGTATCGATACAATATGCAATTATCCATGTAGAGTAAGGCTTTGAAAAATTTTCATCTTTGTTTAATTTTTTATACATCTTTTCTTCTCCTTCCATTCTGAAATCTACGTTTCATCTATATAATTTCTACATCGTCCAGTTTGTTTCCAATTTTTTTGACTAACCATAAATCCTTTGTAAGTCTGCGAATAGGCTGATACCCGTTGTATTCAAGATAATCTTTTCCCTCTTCTGTATTCTCACACCATGTTTTTACAATCTTCATAATTTTATTCTCCTAATATAAGTTGGTAATAATATAATTCATCTTCATCAATTCCATTTGATTCTGTTCCTCTTTCGATTTCTCTTCTTCACCCTCTTTTCTTTCTTAAATGAAAATTATCTTTTCCGGTATTACGGCAGAAACTTGATATCCTTCATTTTTCAATTGTTCCATGACTACTTCTGCAAGAGTATCTGCATTCCATTCAATGGCTTTGAACTGATAGTCACAGATAGCAATTTCTATTTCATCAATTTTCGCATCTGACAGCTCAGGACCTGTAAGCTTCAAAATCTGGCAGTCTTTGTTCCTGTCACACCTGTCACGAAAAGAAATATAGAATTCCCTTACATCTGAATGCTCCGTTTTTGCGGATTCCGTCGCATACCATTTCTTTTCAAATTCCTGTATTTTACCCAGAAATTCCGGATCTACATCATAGGCCGATTTTGCATTTTCAATGCAGTCCTGCAAGACTTTTGCTTCCTGCAGCACTTTTAACCTGCCATCAATAACTTCAAGCTTGTAAGAAGTAAAGGTGCGGTAGTTGGCGATCAGGAAATTGTTTCCATCACGATTTACGATATGATCATCATTATCGAAAAGTTCCAGGTAATCTAACACCATACCTTCATAAGTATCTGTTTTCGGTCCTGTTTTAGGAATTGTCCGTTTTGATTGAAAGTGGGAACACATATTCGGTTCATCATAACTTAGATGATGATTTACTACATAATCATTTAAAGCAAAAAACATATCTCGTTCCAGATTTTTCTGCCAATTGCTGTCATGCCAATTGATCTGAATCTCATAATCTATATAATCATCAGATACCCAGTCGTCTTCCTGCTCGCCCTGCTTGATGCAGACAAAATATCCAAGAATCGGACGTTTGTCATTTTCAGTAACAGAACGGCCGCATTGCTCATATGTGGTAATATTAAGTTCTACATCCACATATCCGACTTCCAGCACTGCTACACCGCGGTATGGATCCCCGTTTTCACAAGTTGCAGACATATAATCTTTCTGCAGATCATCGATCAGGGACGGTAGTTCATTGAGCGTAAATGAATAATCTTTCCGTTTTCTTGCCTGATCAAAAGTAAGCCCGTAAAGTCTGTGTTCCTCTTTCCAACTTTCAAACCTGTCCATAAGTCCAATCCTGCGGATTGTTGACAAGTCCGCGGCTGACATCATGAAGCTTTTCTGCTCGCAGTAATTGCGGACCATTTCAAATTCTTCTTGACAGAATAATTCATCATCTTCGATCCCTGCTGAAAGTCTGTTGATCATTTCCATTAAAGATATTTGTTTTGTTGTACTCATATTGTTATCCTCCAGATTATTATTTGAACATTACAGTATTTTGTTTCTCCTCCATTTCTTCTGTAAAATTATGTTCTACTGATAGAGTGACTTTTGAGATGAAAAATAAAAAAAAGAAGCCTCATACGAGACTTCTTTTCCATGTTGTAAATGAATTTATTTTGCTTTTGTAACTTCACCCGCGAACCATTTGCAGAATTCCTCATGAATCCTATGCGGCTCCTTTGCGAGCAGATGACGGTCATAATAGATCGCGTGTTCCAGGTCCTTGCCATAAAAGTTTACAGAGAATATGATATCTCCGTATTTTACCATGGCACTTCCCGTGGAATCTTTTCCCCATTTGATCGGGGATTCCAGGGAGAATTGTTTCTTTTCCATAAGAACGGGTACCGCGCTTTCACTGTTGCTCTTTTTCGGTTCTGGCATTTCAGTTTTTATTTCTTTCAGATCCAGACCTAAAGCGGTACGGAAACGGGAAGAGAGGAAATCGTAATCCTCTCCCTGTACTGCAATTCCCTCAAAGCCGTTCTCTTCCATCCAGTCCTCCACAACATCAATCAGGCGCCCGGTCAATTCCGGGTCGGTCATCTCGATCGTTTTTTGCGGACTTAAGGATTCTTCGAACATACGGATATAGGAATCAATATGTTCAAGCTGCTCCTCTAAAGAAAAAGCATTCTTTGTAGAGAAGCAATATCTGGCAACCGTATAGCCGTTCTTGGACATCCAATAAGATGTCTTATTGTTAAATGCATTCGGAAGTGGATACAGGGCATATATCCCGTCGATGATGTATCCATGTTCTATTTTTTTGATTTCATGTCTCATTTTTAATCCCCCTTATAAGAAAATTGCAGTCAGCAAGAAAAAGACAAATGGTGCATAAACTGCACAGAGCAGTTCACCATACTTGTTGATCCGCAATGTTTTCTGTGTATCCTGATATCTGTCCATATACTGGATTCGGAAAAGTCTTCCGATTCCCCATATCAGATAGACAAATACCATGGCAGTTACGAGTATGAATGAGATCATGATCAGCGAAAGTAATATGATTTTCATATGGTTATCCTCCCTTTTATCAATATGGATTTTTTTCAAAAATGACCTGGCGGTATGCCGGATCATCCGGGTCTTCAAAAGAATCAATATAGCGTTCTCCCTCCTCAAAATGTTTTTTTAAGAAATCAGGAAGCTCTTTTAAGCTGACTCTTTCAATGGTATGTTTCCTGTCTGTAAATCTTGGCAGATCGTAGGTAATAACAGATGCAAACTGCTGTCCGGCAGCCGTATCCCAAAAAGAATTCTGATACATATGGTTATCCTCCTTTTAGATTTCGTCATTTTTTATGAATTCCACAAATTGTTCTTTGAATGGACGGTTCTGATCGTATACAGCATCATCTAAAAAAGAAAGTAATTCCGCTTTTATGATGCCGGAATCCAGTTCCTGCAGATATTCCATATCGGTCTTTTCTGTAGGATTTTCTGCTCCGTAAATCAGTTTCGTGCCACATTCCGGACAGTGAGCCGGACGCATTTCTTCATAATCATCCATCCTGGCAACAGACGTTCTACAGTTTGGACACAAAATGTCATCGTTTTCATCTGTTCCTTCATAAATGACTTTCATACCGGTACGATATTTTTCGCGGTCTTTAATAAGTTCAATAGCATCCGACAGGATGATTCTGTCCTGATCAAAATTGGTATTGTGCATACGGATTCGGATATCTTCCAGCTCCTTCAAAATATCGTAATCGACAACTTTCTTAGTGCCTTCCTGTAAGTCCATAATAAATTTGATCTCTTCTTCAAATTTATAAGAACCTTCATTTTTCTTTAATTCATCCAGCCAATCAATTAGCATGGCATCTATGGAAGGATATTCCAAATGGCCACAGTCATCTTTTCCTCTCCACCTAGAGTCATCATCTCTTGTATTTGCTTTCATCATCTGCAGTACAAGTCTTCCGTCTGAATAAAAGCGGAACGTATAAGAATAGTAGTCACAGATTCTTGTCAGGATTTCTAACTTATCATTCCATTCATGGAATAAGTTACTTGTAAGATCTTCGACAAGATGTTTTTCATATTTGGACGGTTCTTTAAAAAAGTGTTGTTTCAAGCATTCTTTTTTCACTGTGTAAATCATATTGTTATCCTCCATGTTTTTCAAAAAAAAGTTATTAGAAAAGACCATGCTCTTCCATGAACGATTTACTGTAATCATATTTGTCCGGGCAGAATTCCTTAATGTCTTCCAATGTAATCCCCATATCTATGAGGTCCATGAAAAAATCAAGTTCGTCCATTTGAACTTCAGCTGCTTTTTCAAATCTTGCAGCAATTTCCTCTCCAAGGTCGATATCCGCCTTTCCTTCAATCCATACAAAATCCTCTTTGTCTTTCATGCTTAAGGCAAAAAGTGCAGTTGTTCCTCGGCTATCATTCAGCCTCACTTCTGCTTTTGGATTATATTTTTCTAACTGTTTGATCAATCTTTCTACTGTCATTATTTTTCTCCTTTGTAAAAATAAGCCTTGTGGTCAGTATCCTGCAGTATTTTGACTTTCAGATACCAAGCCAGACTTTCAAAATCTGTATACTCATAGGGACTGATCGGAGTTCCATTCCAGCTTGCAAAAAATACTCTTGCATCATTTGCCGGAACAAAATTACAATCCCCTTCCCAATCATCCAGGATATCCTGAATATACTTGGAATGTATGAGATACATTTCTCCTTCTGCATTCTCCGTAACAATGACGGTTTCATCTTTGAACATCAGCGTATTAATCGTTGTTTCCATGGTCATCCTCCTTATTTTTCAGATCGGACTCCCACATCTTTTTGGTATCCTGCAGAAGTTCGATCATGTTGTCCAGTGCTTCCAAATTGCAGAACCGGAGGGTGGTATACACCCTCCCGTCTAAAGATTCTGCAAATTCTTCTTTTGTAGATGTTTTTACATCTGGAGCGTTATCTTTCAGCCCCAGTATCATCACATCATAAGCTGTTCCGTTTTTTACCCGTATTCCAAGGGCAGCCTTTGTCGGTTTCCCGTTGTTTTTCAGCCCCAGGATCACAGGATAATTCCGATCTTTCATGAGAAGCCTCCCATCTGCATTTCCGCATGATGTCCCAGTTATGCTCCATCATCCAGCCAACGCCTTTGGAGTGGTTTTCATCGAACCATTCCCAGATATCTTCCCGTTCCATTCCTGCTTTCCAAAGAGCGAAGTCCTCAGAAAGAAGCATGCGTCCTTCCGGATCTTCATCGAACGGAATATCGGTCAGCATCGCCCAAAGCTTTTCGGTCTGTGCATCTGTGACCATCTGGTAAAGTTCTTCATCCATGTTCATCATGAATGTCCGAAATGATGCGGCCTGTTTCAAGTCCTTTACATCCGGCGCACCCACATATTTCGTAAGAGGCAGGGAATCAAGGAAATTTTGGAAATTGCTTTGGAAGGTGACGGGCTTTAACATGCAGCCGTATAAGGCCTCCATTTCTGTTCCGTTCAGATCCTTTGTAGATTCAATAACCGGATTTTTTACCAGATAATCCCGTCTCATAACACTGATCGGTGGCTTTAACATCCAGCATTCTCCAGTCAGTTCCACATCCGGGACCTCGTTTTTTCTTGGACGCCGGATTGATTTCCAGTCCTGTTCAAGGTAATATGCATGAATGATAACTGGAACCTTGTATTTTTGCATAATCTTGATGATTTTCCCCGTTCCCGGCATTGCCATTAATGCACGCTGTACTGTATCAGCGACACAAATTCTAGGGGTACTGTCATCTTCGCTTATATTTGGTCCAATAACTCTTGATTTTGGAATCCTTGGAATCAGTGAACCCGGTTCCAGAATATCCCAGCTGCAGTGAATATATTTTTGACTCATGGTGGTCCTCCTTAATAATCGATCTGAGTGGTATAGTCCGGATCCTGCATAAGTTCTTTTGCTTTTTGCTGTACCCATGACATGATGCTGAGTGATTCAATCCGTTCTTTCGTGATCACATAGCCGATTCCGTCTACATAATTGAGCTTTTCGTGTCCGGATTCCATGACGATGATACAGTCATCATCCGGGATAATATCCTGAAGTTCAAAGATATCATCCATGTCAACATCAGAATAGGAACCGAATCCATAAGTGTGGTCTGAACCGGTGAACAGCTCAATTCCAAAATTCTTTTTCTGGATCTGTTCAAAGATCTGATGAAATTTTTCCTCATCTGTTACATGAAAATAGTTACTTCTTGCGGTTGCTTCATAATTTGCCATAATGGTTATCCTCCTTATTCCTTACATTGCAAAACGCACGATTCCTAATCCTTCCGGGAGCTGTTTGAATTCACCCTTACCTCCATGGAAGATCTTCCGTGCTTCAATTTTTGTGTATCCGATCGCAGTCCAGTCACTGCAGAAATCATCCCAGTCTTTATAATAGGCTGTGATATTTCCGAGGTATGGATAGCGTTTCAGGTGTCTTCCGATCGAATCCCGGACAGAATCTGTGACCTTGATCCATTTCTGGAGATACTGGATACTGTCCTTTGATATCGGTCTTATAACAAAATCTTTTGTATCCTGGCAGTAAGCAACTGCCTGGTTCAAAGTCAGACGATCTTCCCAGCATTTTCCATCCGGAGTCCAGACAGAATATGCTTCTGAGAGCGAATCTGCTTTTTTGTCATATTTGATACGTAACCGGTTGATCATCATTACATTTTTCATTACTCTTGCCCCTTTCTTTTAAATTCAAAGAAAAGTCCATGTTCATAATGTACCGTCATCCAATAGTCCTTTAGATATCTCGGATCTGGGGAATGATTTGACCACTTGATCTGATGCAGGATCGTACTCCAATAATAAAAGTGCAGACCCTTATCTCCATATTCCTGATAAGTATCATCCACAATATAGAGTCCCTGATCCTCGGAATATTTCTGAAAGAATTCCAGTTTTTCTACAAATGCTGAAATGTCTTCGATGATTTGTCCGGAATACAGGTTGTCAAGTCCGACGACAGCGCTGAGTGCCGGGAATGTCCGGTTCTCATGTTCGGTAAGTTTTGTTGTTTTGTAAGCATATTTCTTCATGGTTATCCTCCTCTATGCAGATAGGATCTGCTCTTTTTCTTTTTGTTCTGCCTTTCCCCGGCGTTCCAATTCATTTGTTAAAGCAAGGGCCAGGTCTTTTGCATAATCACATGGATACTTTTTGTAGAAGAGATCTATCATGCCAACGGCAGTTTCCCAATAGCCTTCTGTACGTTCACCATTTTGGTCGCCATTCAACAAGAGTTTCATAATCTTGTAATAGTCTCCGAACATATTGAAATAAAAAGATCCCTTTTCAAATGTTTCTTTTTTCATGGTCATCCTCCTTTTTTCCGGATAAGATGCCGGAAACTTTCATCTTCAAAGCATTCCAGCTTTTCAAAGTAAAAGCGGAGTCCATGGAATCCCTCTTCCAGTCCTCAGCCTCTTCCTCAGTCTCTTCCATATCCAATGGCAATTTCCAAAGCTTTCCATACCATACCGATCCTGCCATGACTGCAAGAGCAGACAGGGAGCAGACCAGGCATTTTAGAAAACTGATGTCATTGTTCTCCCAACCGCCAAAAATACCTGCAAGGAAGAGAAATGACAGGGAAAATGAAGTAAGGCTTATCCCTTGTTTGTGTGTTGTTACAAAATTTTTCACATTCATTTACTTTGCCTCCATTTCTTCTGTGAATGATTGTTCTATTAATAGAATGGGAAATGGAATAAGAAATAAAAAAAGCCCTGAATGGGCTTGTATACTTAGAATACAAAAAGACGCCCGCTAAGGCGCCTTTTTGGTTATTGAGGATAACCTGGGATTTTCTCTTATTTTATAGACTCATTCGAAATCCACGAAAGCCATTTTTGTCTTACCAAAGGAAGTTACAGAAGAATGGAGTTTCTTATATATTCCTTCCTTTGATGGTTTTAAGTATAACAGAAGTACCTCTATTTTGCAAAGTTCTGGACAAAAAAGTTATGGTTCTTTCTTTGCTCTCTCGGCACAGGTCCAGCACAGCATGGTACCTTCTGGGACAGGCCTGCCACAGCAGACACAGATGTCTTCCGGTGACACGTATATCTCCGGGTTATCTGAATCCAGTTTCGGGATCCAGTTTTCTTCCGTTTTCTTAAGTATTCCTTTCGGAACGCAGTCGTTCAGTGCAGAATTATCAGCCAGTGCCATATCGATAATATAAAAGTCGTCCCCATTCTGCATGATGTCCAGACTCCACTGTCCGTCAAGTTCCAGATCCGGAAGCAGCTTTTCTACTTCCCGGATGATCTGCTCCTTATTCGCTTCATACCTTTCCATTAAGGTCTTTTCATGTGCAGAATAAGTAATATAGTCATGGATCTGATGCGGGGAATTCTGGTCTTCTTCATGACCGAACCGTTGTTTCATTACATCGCTCCGCCAATACGGTCTGATACCGATGACCCGGTCTGTATCTGCATCTATGAATACACGGTATTCTGTATGTAATGACAATCCTTTATAAATGGTCGGGTTATGCTCCTTATCCGGAATGAATTCCCGGACGACCCATTCCACGGTCGATCCCTGCCCGTACATAGCCGGCTGATTCCTGCCGCTCAGATCATAATGTGCGTAACAGACTGACTGGAACTGAATAAACAGCAGATATTCTCCCAGCGTCCGTACCTCTTCTGCCCCAGATACGCGGGCATTTCGGAAATCATATTTAGAAGAGAACACACCTGTTTTAATAAAATATTCCTTATCTCGGTCAAGATGAAAAGCTTTTTCACAGAACCGATCTACAATCTCCAGAGTCGTCTTTGTCAAAGTGAAATAATCCAGTCTTGCAAGCTGCAGCATGGTGAGGGGGACTTTGATGATCGTTGTATCCGGAATCTGAAAGAATGAATGTCTGGATGCTGCTTCAGTCAGCTGCGGGAACCAGTTTCCAATAGAGTTCTGATTCATCTCCAGCATGTGATACATGACCGCATCTAAATCTTGGAGTTCGAGACCTTGACGGAACATTCCGTAAAGCTGCTGTTTTTTCTTTGGGTTCTTTTCTTTCTGATAATCAGCATAAATGCCGAGCAGAGCCGGATAAGCGTCATCTTTGATATCACGGATCATAAGATTTCCAGTCAGCTGCGGACGCAGTTCTTCCGGTAATTCCATAATCTCTTCCTTCGTAACGGGAGTACCCGGGGATAAGACATGGTATGTCCCGCTGGAGGATTTTCCCTCTTTATATGTATAATATGCTGTATCCTGCAAAAGTTCTGCAACGATCCGGTCGATCAGTTCACTTACGCATGCATCTTCAACGGTAACATGCTCTTGCATATCAGATGTCTGCTTTGCATTTACTGCGAATAAGTTATCGCTGACCGGTTCGTTCAGCATTTCTTTGTGATATGCTTTTTCAAAGGCTTCCAATGCTTCCGCATTTGTTCCAAGCAGTGCTGCAATTTTATCCTTATCTGAAATCGTTAATTTCTTTTTTTTATTTAATATATTTTTAAAAATATCTAACATATCCTTACTCCTCATTATTCTGGAAAAGTTTCTTTACAGCTCATCTGGAAAATTACAGCTGCACCCCTGGTCATAATAGTTCTTTTTCCGAATCGCATATTTTTCTTCCATAGTTTTCTCAAGAACTCTTAATGCGTCCATGACTGCGAGCGTAGCATCCCGTTCTTTCCGTGTCCGGAATTCCTCGTTACATATCCGGGAATGAAAAGCCCCTATATGTTCAGTCAGCACCTTGAGACGAATCTTATCCTCACATTCTGTCTCATCTTGGCGTCTGATAGTCTCTGTTTCCTTTTCGTATGTAAAAGCCGCCATATTTCTTATCCTTTCTGAAAATACCTGACTAGATACCTCTGCAATTTTTCTTCATCCCCACTGTCCAAGACCACACTAGAATCTTTCCGGTGATCGCCGAGGTATCTGCAGAACTTGATCCGCTCTTCCCAATCCAGGATATTATCCAACTGGAACAGGGTTTCTAATTCTCTTCTACCCTTATGATGCAGGATTTCCTGCAGTTCTTTTTTGTGTTTTGTTACGAACCGGCAAACACCTTCTGTCTTACAGGCTGTAACGAAATTACAGCCGTATTTGATCTGTATCTTGCTTACTGCTCCCATACTTATTCCTCCTTCTTATATCTTGCCTCTTTCGTAGTAGTCTGCCAGTACGTTCTGCCTTTTGCATACATTACATGGATACATACCGCTCTTCTGTATATACAAACATCCCTTGCATTCTTCTGGGGCAGTCAGTTCAGGATAAAATGCGAGGATCCTCGGCCATTCAATTACCGAGAGGAATCGCACGCTTTATCATCATCTGATATCCCGAATTATTTTGTAAAAGTCTGCAGAACTTTGCATTAACTGTGACCAGCTCTCCAGATAAGGTCCGGATGTCGAACGATCCGCTCTTACGGATCATGACTCGTCCGGAAAAATGACCTTTATATTTGTAGTTTGTGTCTTTTGGCACGTCTGCTACGACCAAATCCCCTGTCTGGAAACCAAATGCTGTTTTGGAACGGTCCATCCATTTGCGGATGATCACACCACATTGATTGATCTGTTCTCGAAGCCTTGTGCCTCTTCCGGTCGCTTTTGCATACAGATAGTATCCATGTGTCCGGTCAACGAATCCGTCTTCTGGAATTTCGCCTACACATAAAGCGTCATAGTGATGTTCTTTCGGATATTTAAGTACATTCCGATTGTATTTTGTTCTTCCGCCACTGGAACACTCCAGTTCCGGAAAACGAAGATACAAATGACGCTGCGAGTATCTTCTGCTCGAATTGACCCATGCGGCATACCGGAGTCCTTTAACTGGAGTTTTTCCTTCCATCACCTGTTGTACAAATTTCTGACGTATCTGATCCAGCTCTTTCTGTTTGCCGCTTTCTTTCGGAATCCGGTCTTGCAGAATTGTCTGCCATTCTTCCAACGTATGATTACCTTTATCCTGATTGCAGTTATGACAGGCAAGTGCTGCATTTTTGAGCCTGTCAGCACCTCCGCGGCTTCTTGGGAGCATGTGTTCCCATTCTAAAATGGGATCGTTGCTCTTTCCACCGCAATACTGGCAGGTATGTCCATATTTTTCCAATAAGTATTCTTTTACTTCATAACCATACAGGGTTCCCTGCTGATATTCGACACCTTCAATCTCCGGATTCTCCATGAGCTGCGTATCGAACCGCACGGATTCGATACTGCAGTTTGTAATGTTGATCCAGCGGCACAGACGTCTTATCCAGGAAATGATGTTGTCAGCGGTGCTTTTAACACTTGGCGGCAGCCAGTTTTCATCCCGCCGGCTGTCATAGGACTGACGCTGTTCTTTTGCTGTACACCGGTTTCCCCATTTCGGCCTGCGGTATCCGGTCTCCCGGCTTCTGCGGTTCCTTCTTGCACCACGCCTGGTATCCAGGTTCTTTTTGATCTGTTCTCCCCGGTGTTCGATCTGCATTGCATACATGAATTCATTTGTATCATCCATTACAATTGCGATACCGGTATATTTTGCTCCGGGATCGATCTTGATCCTATAACTGGAAAGTCCGGAAAGCTTTCTTGCATCGACATCTTTTAAAATAACGATAGTCGGAAAGTAACGATACAGGACTGCACGTTTTTTCTCCAGCAGGATCCGGCATCTCCGTTCGCTCATGAAACCAAGCGGACGTTTGTTCTTGTCTAAAGTAATGACCATGTTTTTTTCCTTTCATTTGTGGCAGTTACGCCCTTGTACTGAGACTGCATTCCTGCAGCTTCTTCTCTTCGCGCGTTAGCATGCTTTGTTACTGCTGAAGTACTGGCTTTCTTCTCGGCTTGCCTGTTTAACGACAGCGACACGGGACTTGTATTAGAGAAGCGTACAATACCGTGATCACATACTAACCCCTGGCACGGATGCGTTACATCCGGTGGCCAGCCGCTACTCAACCATACGAATAGCCTGACATATGATTATGCTGCAAAGGACAGCTCCTCATGCTCGGTTATTCAATATCCGAGTTGGTTGACATATGTAATACCAAACATCTCTTCCTTTTATTTCTGGATGCTTACTGATATAATCTTCTATGTCTGAATCCGTTATAGCTCCAGATGATAACAATGCATCTATTTCTTTCTTCCATTCCGCTATTTCCATAATTTCACCTCTATTTTTCTAAATCCTCGATTGCTTTAAACGGCACATATACCGTATGGCGCAGGACAAAATGTCCGTAATCATTCCTGTGGCTCTCAAATTTCCAGATCCGGAATCCTGGAAGATATTTTTCATAAAGATTTTCTAAGTTTTTTCTGTTTTTATCTGTGTCGAGTAATTCGTCATGGAACTGATCTTCCAAAATGTCCCAGTCATCTCTTTTGTTGATTGGAACAATGCCCCATTCGTCCATGTATGTCCTGCAATCTTTTGGGACACAGCTGCAGGGAGGTTCTTTGTCCAATTCCTGTGTGACCGTGTACAGGAACATTCTTTGTGTGATCTTTTCCTGGGATGCGTAATGGAATCCTAATGAGGAATACCAGGTACGGAACAACCCATCCAAGTGATTTAATTTTTCTATCAGCAGATCTGTGGTAATTGTTTTGCTTTGCTCTGCCAAGCTTTCCCGCAACTGTTCCTGTAAGGTCCGAATCTCTTTATAGCGTTTTTTTCGTTCTTCAGCAATGACTGAATCATATCCAAGAATATCTGACAGTTCCGTAAAATAAGATTCAAACAATCCCATATGAGTTTTTACATTTTCTTTAGATAGGTTATCATCATTTGCCAGCTGATAAAAGAATTCCAATGACTGATACAATTTTGTCAGACATGTTAATACTTTTTCTTTTTGATCTAGTTGTAAATCTATCATCTCTATTTTTTCTCTCATTTTTTTCTCCATGTAAATAAGATTCTTACCACCCTGTATACAAGTTCTTTCCATCTTCTGAAAATATGATTCCCAAATTACGTACCCTCGTCCCTTTTGTATTCGTACCTCGTCGGTATTGAATACATTTCTGCTCTAAGAGATATTTGATCACTTTCTTATTTCCTTTTTCCGGAAAGGAAACATCTACGATCGGATTCGCACCGTGAAGAGTCATCGTTCCATGGTTTACATGAGCTTCCGGGATGAATTCCTTAATATATTCCTCGGCCTTTGTATATAAATAATCCCAGTTAAAATCATCTATTTTCTGCATCTTATTTCTCCTTCCAGACAATCCCTTTTTTCTTCGCGACAGCTCCTTTTTCTGTGATGATACCTTCTTCCTGCATCTTTGCAAGGATATCCAGTGCCATATTTGCAGGAATGCGGAACCGGTTAATGAGCTTTCCTGCATTGACCACTCCGCATTCCTCTGCCATTTCCACAGATGCCCGATACTGCGCCTGCGTGTACTTTTTTTTGCTGGAAGTCTTTTTGACTGGAATATTGGTCTGTAGTAATGCAGATTTCTTGTTCCTTTTTTTTGTGTTTTTAACTGGTTCAGGATCTTTAGCCGGATTCTTTGCCTTTTTCTCCAGTTCTTTAGTTTTTGGTTTTGCCGTGGTCTCAGTTTTCTTTCTAACCCTTTTGGGTTTGGTCGTGGCTGGTTCCGGTGCAGTCAGGGGAAGGTCGATCTGACCGGGGACCTGGGTCTTTTTCCTTGGCATATTCCTTACCTCTCAATCTCGGTATAGATCGTGTTTGGTTCCGGCGGTATCGGATGTCCCTGTGCATCGATACAGTGTGATTCTTCCATGTCTTTTTTCGAAACCGGCTCCCATGTTCCATCTCCCCAAAAGACAATACCAAATAAGCAGTCTTTTTCTGCTTCATTACCAATAGCACGCACAGTCATGACTCCTTGGCAGGTGATCATTTCACAGTAGATTTCCAGAAAACAATTGTCAAATGCTTCCCTCTCTTCTTCCGTGATAACTGCTGGAAAATCGTATGCATATGCCCCCTGGCTGCTGATGCAGCTGATGATTTTCTTTTTGGGAATCTCTATCAGTTTTTTCTTGAGTGCTTCCATTTCTGATCTGATTTTTTCTGGGAGTTCTTCACTGAGATTTTTCAGTTCCTGTTGCTCCCATTCGTAAAGGTCTATCGTGAGGCGGAACAGGTATGGTTCCTGTCCCCAATTTTTCAATCTCGCATCCCGGGTCTGTTTCTCGAAATGTTCCGCGAAATAATTATAGAACTCATACAGGTCTTTCCGCTCCTCTTTTGAAAACTGTCCATGGTTCGCCTCGTTCTTTGCCAGATATTCTGCATTTTTAATAGCAAGAAATCCAATGATCTCGTTGGTTGACGGGTCAGAACCCGTATATGTTAAAAATTCCTGAATTAAGTTTTTACGCTTTTTGTTATTATTTTTATCCATATTGTTATCCTCCAAAACAATTGCTTTTGTTCTTCTATTTATTAGTATGGAGGATTAAGGCAGATTTGGCAAAGTTGTGGACAAGCAAAAACGGTATTGGTATTTTCTCAAATATTACGTTTCTTTTTTCGGAGCAATATGTTAGAATGATTCTGCTGAATAAATATTATTCGGTACACTCACCCTGATTTTCACCGGTAAAAGTGGAAATCAAAAAGGGAACTGTTACAATAACAGCTCCCACCATAGAAAGACGTCTTCCCACAATCGAGACGTCTTTTTTTATTCTTCGACCAACTCAAACCGATATTTCTGGGTAATGTTCGGGTATTTCTTATGGTCTACATCACTTAAGAACATGCCGTAAGGACGGCACCACACATCTTTACTGTCTCCGCATTCGTAGACAACGAAATACTGCCCCGGCGATTCGGAATCCTGAGCCACCTGAAGAACTTTTACCATATTTCCTTTGAAATGCCGGTATACCTGCCCCGGTCTTACAACACGTCCATCCACAACAGGATGATGTGCATGGAAATATTTTTCGCAATCCCTGAGATCACAATTCTCATGCAGGAGAGGATGGTCTTCCGTCAGATCTTTCACTTTCTCCTGGTGAACTACCCATTGTCTAAAGCCAATGGGCTTCCTGCTTCGCAGACCTCGTAACCTACTATCTCCACAGGCGTTAATTCGGACAGTCCCTGTCCTATATTGTTATTCCTTTTATGCTATTTGTCTTAATCCTTCTTCCAGTATATTCTTTGCCGCATTGATATCTCTGTCATGGTTTGTTCCACAGACAGGACATATCCATTCCCTTACTGATAGATTTTTCGTCTCTGTATTTTGGTATCCACAGGCTGAACACAGCTGACTACTAGCATAAAATGTATTTATCTTGATATATTTTCTGCCATTCCACTTTGCCTTATATTCTAACTGTCTTGTCAGCTCATACCATGATACATCACTTATAGACTTTGCCAAATGATGATTTTTTACCATGTTTTTTATCTGCAAATCTTCTGAAACTATCACTTGGTTTTCGCTGATAATCTCAAGGGACATCTTGTGCAGATAATCTTTTCTGGTATTTGTTATTTTTTCATGGCATAATGCTATCTTTTTCTTTGTTTTGTAGTAATTTTGACTTCTTTTCTCTTTATGGGCTAACTGCCTTTGCAGTTTTATCAGTTTCTTTTCGTATTTTCTGATGATTTTTGGATTTTCGTATTTCTTTCCAGCAGAAGTAATACATAACTCCTTAATACCTAAATCTATTCCTGTATTTTGATTTACATGTGGCAGTTCCACATGTTCTGTTTCCACTAAAATTGATACATAATACTTTCCACTCGGAACTTGTGATATCGTTGCCGATTTTATCTGCCCGCTAAAATTTCTATGCAGTTTTGCTTTTACATTTTTTAATTTAGGCAGTTTTACTCTATTTTCCTCGAAATCTACGGCTATATTGCCATTCGTAAAATTTGTTGTATATGACTTATGATTATCGTGTTTACTCTTAAACTTCGGATAACCTGCATGTTCCTTAAAAAATTTCTGATATGCAGCATCCATGTTGTAAATCGCATTTGTCAGAGCAAATTTATCCACTTCTTTCAGCCATTCATATTCTTTCTTTAATTGTCTGTTGCAGTAATTGTTACAGTCAGTTTTACTAACTGATTTTTTCTCTTTCTCATATACTTCTTTCCGGTATGCCAGTGTCTGATTATATACAAAACGGCAACAGCCAAATGTTTTTGCAATTTGTATTTTCTGCTCATTATTAGGATATATTCTGTATTTATATGCCTTTAACATCCACTGTCACCCTCTTTCTCAACCTTGATTTTCTATATATCTTTTCAGCATTTCTTCCGATACCTTTCCTACACTACATGCAAAATATCCATCTGTCCAAAAGGTATGTTCTTTCCAAAATTGTTTTCGTAAATATTGGGGATATCTTTTTCCAAAACCTCTGGATTTGTACCAAATTCCGCATGACTGAAAAAAAATATCCCCAGAAATTCCTTTCTACATTTCTGTCTGTGCTGTGTATAATTAATATTTTTTGTTCCATACTATTGCTTATCCTCCGATAGCCTCCTTATAAATAGCTGTCCATTCGGATTGATCCATATTACATCTTTCCCACAACTTCGCGTGTAGTCCACGCAATTCTTTGTTCCGCTTGCATTACCATTCCAAACAGCAATCACTTCATCCGCATGATCGACCATCCAGCGATTCCGTTGCTGCATTAAGCACGGTTCATATTCCAGTTCTGACACTTGAACAACTGAGTCCGCTTTCGATAATATCTCGTGATACAGTTTTCGGCTCTCCGGTTTCCATTTCGAATCTTGGGCTTTACAAGGGATTGCACAGGTCAGCTTGATGTCTTTTCCAGACTCTTTTAGCTCCAGAACGGCCAGGGCAAAGATCTGGTCTGCACCAAGTGCCATACCAGTAATTGCCTCAGTGCAATTTTCCTCTAAAAGAAGTTCTTTCAATTTTTCCTTGAGGGCCTGCCATTTTCCATTATTCAGATCATACCCATATAAGAGTTTTGGTCTGTGACCAGTTACACATATTCTCATATTTTTCCCTTTCTAGTAAATCCCGCCCACACAAAGAACTGTGCAGGCAGGAAAGTAAATAAATTACCTGAGACTTATCTTGTTGAATAAAAATAAATTGCTTTTTTATCTATATTTATTTCTATTCCATACTTCGCGTGGCTTAAGCCATCAATATTAAAATCTTTGTTTTTCTTTTCTCCATCAACATAGATAGTATAGTTTTCTTTTAGTTCTTCTGCCATCTCCCATCTCTGCTCTGTGGTATATCCGTTATTACATTTTTTATCGGCATACGTGTAAATACCATTCATTGCAGCATATGCCATACATATACCGAATACTAAAACGACAAGCATTGCTAAGTCGTATTTAAAGTTGTCTTCTAAATAATCTAAAATATCTTCTAAAAATTCTTTTAACATATTGGAATCTCCTTCTTAATTTTTATAATGAAAATATACTTTCTTCGAACAATCTGCTCCTGTGGTAATTCAACTTTTTGATACCTAACAGAGTTTCAAAGTCTTGGGATTCCTAAGAACATACTCTTTCACTTATTATTTATTACAATTTTGTTTTTTTTAGATTTTAGTTTTTCTTATCCCATGCTAACACCACCTTATTTTTTTATTCATTAATAGTATGGTAAAAAAATAAATATTTGGCAAAGTTCCGGACAGAAAAAAACTACAAAAAAAATCCTCTGATGTACAGAGGATTCCTTAGTATGCATTCTAATATAATATAAATGTATAGTCATTTTATCATTTAAAACTAGCTTTTGCAGGAAAAGTCATTGTACTTACCAGCCGGATTTTATAATCCTTCAATTCTCTCTGCTCACATAAGTTTTCTAGGAAACCCACATCTGAATATGTCAGTTGAGGGAAGTACATAATTCCAGTCTTTACCTCAATAAATGGAGAACAAATCCCCCTGCTTCGAGATACAAGACTTAACAGGCTGTAAATCTCCTTCTTTTCCTCCGAGTAAATAGCAACCATTTTGTATTTTTTCTTACCAGTTAATAATTTTATGATTTCGTCTGGAGTCATCCGCTTTTCTACCGATTTGCTTCTTTTGCATATAAAAACTCTGTATACAGAGGAAAAATTTATGAAAAAGTCTATTTCTTCAAAAAGTTGAGATTTACAGTCATAAATATTTACTCTTTTACTACTAGTATCCATATCTACCGCTCCTCCTATCCCAAATATCCATTACTCATTTTCTTTCTCCCTCTGAATCTCTTCCAATACTTCCTTTCCGACCTTATTTGCAAGAAAGTCCATGGTCTCTGCCTGAGTGTGTCCCTCTGTAGAATAATCCACCAGCTCCTGATCCATTTCAAGAATGTCAATGCAGTCTACGAACTGCGTGATCATTGCCAGCTCCTCTTCCATATCATACCTCTTAAATTCCTTTTTGTTATGGAAACGGCGGAGCAACGCAGGATCCAGCCGGTCAGCACGGTTCGTTGCAGCAATAACGACTTGTCCATCGACCAGATTGTCCAGACACTGCATTAAAGCGATGGTCGTTCTTGCCAATTCCCCGTCGCATCCCTTATCATTTCCTCGTTTCAGCCCAATGCAATCAATTTCATCCAGCATCAGAACACATTTCTGCCCTTTGCAAAAATCGAATACCCTCTGCAGATTCTTTGATGTATTTCCCATATATGACTCGATCAGATACGTGAAATTAATATAGGCATACGGGAGTCCCAGTTTATATGCAACATACTTGGCAAACTCTGTTTTTCCGGTTCCCGGCTCTCCATAGACCAGGGTGCTATTGCGGAATGGAATTCCATAATACCTAAGCTCTTCTGTCACTTTCACGCAGGTAATAATATCCTCAAATAATTCTTTTTTGGCTTTTCCGGCAAAATCCCGGTCTGCCAGGAAATGTTCCATATCCTCTACGGTCATAAGTCCCTGCACGTTGGCTGGAAGTTCGAACATCGTTGTATTTCCGTTTTTGATCAGTTTTGTGTAATACCCAACTTCGACTTCATTCTTTTTGGTTTTATCATTGGCCAAGCATGCAAGGGCTGCTGTCTTGGCATTCTGAATCTGATTCTTTGCCAAATATTTGATCAGATTGAGCATGTTTCTATCTAATCCTGCCATACTTTTCCTCCTTAATTTGAAATTTTCTTATCATTAGTATGATTAATTTAGGGATTGACGTGAAATTCTGGACAAAAGATTTCGTCACATCCTACAAGCTTTACTCTTAATACCATTCCATAGTCCGAACTGGTCATTTATGAAATGGATATAAAATCCATACCCTCCATCCCCATATAATCCGAATTTGACCACTCCTTGCAGCCAATCCCAAATCTGTACGATATCATTCTCCCAGATTCAATCCTTGAAAGCTGTTTCTGTACCATCTTCTCTTTTCTTGATCTCGGTATATGCAAATCTGGTACACTGGTAAATCGTTTCAGGATCAATCGGGTAGCTGTTCGGGGAATTGGCATTGGAATTAGAAGCTTCTACCAAGAATCATGATCCATATTGCTTTGTAATATATCCGATACCCCATTCTCCGGAATGGATATTCTTTGCTCTGTACAATGGCAATCGCATCTGCGAGTCGTCTCCTTTCCAATCATTAATATCATTTCCGTTTCCTGCATATATGGTAAGTGATATATGCAAATTTGGCAAAGTTCTGGACAAATAATTTCTTGGGAAATATTTCTAATAATAGTATGTAAAAAAAAGCAGCCCTTCCGGACTGCTAATGCATATTTTTCTCTTATTGCTCGTTCAACTCAAAGTTAATCGCTGTATCCTGTTTTCCTTTTGCGCGGTCATCGTTCACGGAGAGAAGAATTGTACCCGGGTAAGACTCCATTACTTTCTGCGTTGCAAGATTTAATACCTCAGCCATATTTCCGCATTTTTTCTTCTTCATTTCTTTCATGCAAAACGGCAATACCTTTTTATATTCCTCCTGAATTTCTTCCTGTGATACCAGCGTATCTAATTCTATATTTGCAACAGCAAGAAACTTTTTGTCCCCATTCTTCATATTTCCAATGATATTAATAGTCTGTAACATATGGATCCTCCTTATTTTTCCTTATATTATTAGTATGACAAAAAACATAACAAAATGGAAGATGTTTTGTGAACTACTCATCACTTATCGCAAACGCTTGAAATGGGAGCTTCAGGTCTTTCAGACTTCTTTTTTCCTGTCTAGGCAGAAGCAACCTTCTGTAGCACAACAGGCTATCCCCAGCGTCCCGACTGGTTTTTATCTATATTTTGCTGCTTTTTATGCAGCCTTCTTTTTCTTTTGTCTTCTCTCTTTTGCAGCTTCCTGCCGATCTTTTCTTCTTCCGCTTTTTCTATGGCTTCTTTCAAATATATCAGGAAGGTCCGCTTCCCGTCTTCCCGGATATTTACCACTTAGTTACGATAAAAAATCAACGATGTAATGTTGGCTTTCCGTTATTACGCCCATATTATCCCTGTCCTTTCAAATTCGCACCGAGCTGATGAGCATATTCGCCAATATTATTCATGCTGGTCCGCCCATCCTGCCATTCCTTCATGAATTCCTTTTTCTTTTCCTCGTCCGTAATGGCTTTCAGGGCAGCTTCATATCTCCGCCGGTCTTCAAAATGTCCGTACATAAAAGACAAAAGTGCGTCTGCAACATTCTTTTTCTCTTTCTCCAGACCTTCCTCGGTACTCCGGCCAAATTCTTCCTGATACCATTCCTCTGCCCCGCCGAACAGGAATACCGGAATCCGTTTTTCTTCATTATCGTCTTTTGGCGATGCTCCATACATCGTTCCAAGCAGGAATACTGCCAATGCAGCAGATTCTTTGGTCTTTGCGAGGAATGTATAGGGATCGCTTGGGTTAATTAATTCGTATTCTATCATAATCTGTCCTTTCTTCTAGTATCCATATCGAATCCGCTCATCCTGCATCTCATCGATAGGCGAAACATCTTTCACCCAGATGACTGCCCCGTTCGGATGGTCATAATGCCATACATCTTCGATTAACTCAACGTCTGTCAGAATCAATGCATGAGGTGTCTTATATTGCTCTTTAAGCTCTCTGTAAGAAAGATCAACGCAGTGGTTATCCTGCTCTTCTGAACAGCCTGAACACGAACTTGGATATGCTAACTGTATGATAAATG
>ENA-OQKP01000546-OQKP01000546.1-human-gut-metagenome-genome-assembly--contig:-NODE-546-length-28751-cov-8.076998_pt1 | contig 28751 bp, 23 predicted proteins | sample MGYA00242780_ERZ504802 | MGnify/ENA primary metagenome ERZ504802 (study PRJEB26092, sample SAMD00036406) | human gut metagenome | host: Homo sapiens | study: EMG produced TPA metagenomics assembly of... | reverse complement strand
CCCCAAGGCATTGCAGTACATCATGGGACACGCCAACATTGTAATGACGCTGAACTATTACGCCCACGCTACTTTCCATTCCGCACAGGAGGAAATGGAACGGCTGCAAGCCAAGGCAAAACCCACCGCAGAGGCCAAGCCGGAGGCTACGGCGGAAAGCGCCGAGGAAACCAAGGCGGCATAAGTAGTACGCAGAATTTACTACTGCTTTTACTACTTTTGAGAGCGAAAACATGAGGGGTAATAAAAAGATTTGTGAGGTTCTTCCGATATGAAAAGTGCCGGAAAAGCCCGGAATAACGGGCTATACCGGCATATAAGAACATCTAAAGAGATAATTAGAAATCTATTAAATGATTATGCACAACTAACTATATAAAAGTATACTGCACATCGGCAAAAAGTCAAGGGCTTTGCGGCAGATGAAATTTATCTGAAGCGAATCGCGGTAAGCTGATTGAATGTGAATTTACCCAATACGGTGCGAATAGCAACTGTATCTTCCCAAGGATACACTGTTTTTTACAGCAAAAGCAACGCTGTATCAACGGATTTGGAGGGCGCGACAAATTATATGGAGAAGCTCCTAAAAGCGATTATCATGTGTGTTCTCTTTTCAACAGTTTGTGAGGGCATAGTAAGGCAACATCGCACAATTCCCAGCCTATAGCTTAAGAGATGCTCCGACGGCTGCGCTGCCAGAAATCATACGTTTAAACGATAGAATTTGCTGTTTGCAGCGGGGAACATCATCACAATGATAACTGAGAAAAAATCTCATTATATGAGCGCCGCAGGGTATTGATCGCAACCCTTTATGAGCGGCACAATGATATAGTTGGAAACCGTGCTTTTGAGTTCGATGCAAGTTTCCATACCATCCGCAACGATATTCGGGTACTGGAATTGAAATATCCAATCTATACAAGGATGGGCGCAGGTGGCGGCGTGTTCATTCTGGATTCGAGCCGACTGCAACAGCGTTGGCTGACAGTAGACCAGCGGGAACTGCTAATGGGTGTGTGCAGCGTTTTAGATGATGAGCGGGCCTTGCTGATGAAATCCATCATAGGCGGACTGCCGCCTTGAATTGTTAATGCTGTGCAAACAATTAGCACTTGCTGTTGACGGAGTGCTAATTATCAGTGCATACTAAATTTGCAGATTTGTTCTGTACCAGCACCTTTACAACTGAATACACAGCATAACAGGTACTTTACTTTCCCGGTGGAGCGCACAGCAAGGTCAAGGCAGACCCTAACCCACGGCAGGGAGAGAACATAATGATACTCCAGATGCCCCACAGCTTCAGATGGGGTGACCGCGCAGGGGTTGTAATCAGTAAAATTCTTGCAGAGTCAGTGTACGGTCGTTGCCAGCGGCTTGCCTGTTATGTTCCTAAGTCTAGAGGCAAGCGGCAAATTAGACATTTTTCTTCAGCATTTATTTTGATGTACACAGATTCCTTTATTATTTACATGACCGTGTGATTGACGCCAGTATGCGTATTATTTGATTTTTATTGAGTTTACATCAAGATTTGCGGGGAAAGTGTACCCTTATGCAGAGGGGTGTCATCAATGCGGCCAGCACCATTCAGTTTGAACGGAACTTTTATGTCCTGCGCAATGCGGTTATAAACGCGGAAATAAAAGTCACAGATATTACCACTCCAATCGCCTGAACTGGATACGATTCTGTCCGTCCAGCGCTCATCTTCTGTGGCACTGCGATCATGCTCCTAATAGTCCAGAAAATAATGCGGAAATTCCCGCACGATTTCGTATTCATGTCCGAACATCAATAATCCCGCAGCGGTAGGGCGCAGTTTTCCACTGCCGTCCCGCGCCATAGCGCCAATGCGATGCAGGAAATCCTCAATCGCCAGTTCTGACCAGACATGCCCGGGACGCAGATTGTCCATACGCTGGCGATACCGACGAATCGTATCCATATCGAACACATCGGTGGTCATCGTGTCCATCACGCGAGCATCCTGTGAAATATCTGCTTGGTCGCGCATCATCGCACGCACTTCGTCTTTTGAGCAGCGATAATCACCCTCGCCATTGCGGCGGTAAGAATCAGCAAAAGGGTCCGCTCCAGCATAAACAGGCTTGTCGTGACGGTCGGCACGAGGGACCTCAATGATAACAATTCGGTTTCCGCCGCTCTCTGCAATCTGCACATTTCGCTCGGATAGAATGTTTACGCTGACGTTAGCAGGATTATTTACGCTGTTCCAGAAATCAGCAGCCAACTTTTCCGGGGACGGCAACGGCACGGTAGAAAAACTCTTATCTGCATTCTCAATGACGCCCAGCAAAATGTATCCGCCAAAGGTATTGGCGAAGGCCGAATAAGTTTCCTAAATGCTGCGGGGTAGCCCACCCTGAGTCTTTTTGGCTTCAATGCGGTTGTTTTCTTTGTATTTACTCAATTGGGATAAATCTAGCATAGCATCTATCTCCGAATGCGTTATTTACAATTAAGATAAATCCATTATCGTACATAGAGCGTATAAAGGTCAATAAAATCGAATTATGCTGCGCGCGGATTTTCGGTAGGACCATACTCTGGATAAACAAAGAAGAATCAAGTTTGAAACAACCTGTCGTAAATAGTTCTGAAAGGTTATGGTATAGCATATCACGTTGAGTGGACACCAATTGTCCACCTTGGAATCTTTTTTGGTGTATGGGCAGATTCACTCTCGATTTTTTCTTTGAGCAGCTCCGCCGTGCCGCGCATTTTGCTTTGTCGTATGTGTCACACTGCGTTTTAGGCGTGTTGTCCAGAACTGTATCACTGTCAATGCTGCCATTCATCTGAATGAATTTTGTGCGTTCCCGATAAAAGGTATAGCTTTGGTAACTTTGTGCTTTACCGCAGAAATTTCTTGGGCAATACCGCATAATTCTAAGTGCCGATACAACGAGCGAGGTGCGGCAGATGCTAAGCCAAAAGCACAGATAATACTTTTTGTATTATCGAGCATTTTGGCAACGCAGATGCCGTGCCGCAGCCGCCGGAGCGGTGCTTAAGCCGTCAGGCGGGAATTGTGCAGTGTTGCCCTTGTACTAACCTTTTGCCCAATAAGATTTCCGTTTTCCTCCGCAGAACAGCTATTGAAGCGGCAGGTGGAAATAACTGCAACATAGCCGAGCGTTATCTCACTTTGGTAGCTGATCAAATTGCCTTTTTCGGCGCGGTAGTTCTCAAATGTGCAGTTTTCCATTTTGTTGATTTTTTTCCGGTGATTACACTGCAATCCCGATCCAACTCGACGCAAGCTGATCCATGTGCATTTACAACGCAAACGAAAAATTTACAATCTGAAATATGTACATGACCGCGCCGCAGTTCGCTTGCTAACGATTCATACAGGAATTGCGAAGAAACAGACATTATGATTTCACCTGCCCAATGATTGATTACATTCAGTATGGCAAGTGAAATGGACAATTTGCGTCCATTATTATGTCTGAAAGTCCTATTTAAAACAAAAAGCCGCTAGCAAAGCTACGCTAGTAGCTATGGATTTAAGAAATTATTTATTATTATACCCTAATAGATTTTCAGTTTCTTTTGTTGAAGCAGAAATCGGCAGAGCCGAATCATAGAACTATTGCAGTTTCCATTTAAAATATTTGTCGCGGGAAATTTTCCCGGTGTGGTAGGCATCTTGCATGGAGGCAAAGGACTTAAACAGGTAATTTAGAAGATCGTTCTCAGACCAAGGCATAGCAGGCTGTGCGCTAAAAAGAACAATGCCGTTTTGAAACGGCATTGTTCCAAATCTTGTTGACATTGTTCTTTTATCCAGATATAATGTATTTGTGATTTTATGCGTGGAGGTATCCCCTATGGCTGAAATGATCTCGGTAAGAGAGGCAGCAGTGTGCTGGAATATAACGGAGCGGAGAGTTGCGACGCTCTGCAAGAATGGGAGAATCGCCGGTGCGAAAAAGCATGGCAATCGTTGGCTGATTCCCGCAGATACGCGCAAGCCTGCGGATCAGCGGCTCAAGACGGGCGCTTTCCGCAAGACGGAGCGCGCGCCGAAACTGCCCCTGCCCATCGGCGTGTCCAACTACTGCCTTGCATCGTCGGAATACTACTATATCGACAAGACGATGATGATCAAGGACTTCATCGACGAGCGCCCGATGGTAACGCTGTTCACCCGCCCCCGGCGCTTCGGCAAGACGCTAAATATGGATATGCTGCGCACCTACTTTGAAAAGAGCGACAAGGATACCTCCGTCTACTTCCGGGATAAGAAGATCTGGGTCTGCGGTCAGAAGTACCGGGATTATCAGGGTAAGTACCCTGTGATCTTCCTGACCCTCAAGGATGTGAAGTTCGACACTTGGGAGGAGACCTTTGCGGCCATCCGGGATGTTTTCGCAAAGGAAACCCGGCGACACAAGGAACTGCTAACCAGTGATAAGTGCGACGAGTACAGCAAAAAGACCTATGCAAAGCTGGCAGACGGCAAGGTCAGCGAGGTAGAGCTGGCTTCAGCACTGCTGGACCTGTCCGCTATGCTGCACAAGCACTATGGCACTGCGCCCATTATCATCATCGATGAGTATGACACCCCCATCCAGGAGGGCTATCAGAAGGACTATTACGACAAGGTCATCCGTTTTATGCGGAACCTGTTTTCCGGCGGGTTCAAGGACAATCAGCACCTGTCCTTCGGCTTCCTCACCGGCATTCTGCGGGTGGCTAAGGAGAGCATCTTCAGCGGGATGAACAACCTGTCCATCAACTCCGTGCTGGACAACAAATACAGCGCCTACTTCGGCTTCACCGCCGATGAGGTGATGGAGATGGCGGAATACTACGGCGTGGCCGATAAGTTCGATGAAATTTGCCAGTGGTACGACGGCTACCGCTTCGGCAAGACGGAGATTTTCAACCCGTGGTCGGTGGTCAACTACTTCAGCAACGAGTGTGAGCCGAGACCCTTCTGGGTTTCCACCGGCAGCAACGATATTATCGGGGAAGTGCTTGCCCATGCGGACGAGGAGATTTATAGCCGTCTGACCTCCCTGGTCAACGGCGAGACCTTCACCACCTTCATTGACACCGGCGTGATCTATCCGCAGATCAAGAGCAATCCCTCCACCATTTACAGCTTCCTGCTGGTGACCGGCTATCTGAAGGCACTGAAAACCACGCCCTCCTTCAGTGGCGATTTTATGTGCGAGGTTTCCCTGCCAAACCGGGAGATTTCTCTGGTGTATAACAAGGAGATTTTGCAGCGATTGGAGAACCTGATCCCACCGTCCACGGCAATTTCCGTTCAGGAGGCCATCTTCTCCGGTGATAACGCACGGCTGAAAGCGCAGATTCAAACGCTGCTGACCCAATCGGTCAGCTCCTTCGATACCGCCAGGGAGAACTTCTACCACGGCTTTATGCTGGGGCTGTGCGCCCTGCTGGGCGGTGCTTTCGTGACCTCCAACCGGGAATCCGGCGACGGGCGCTATGACATTCAGCTGAAGCCCACGAAAAAGGGACTACCGGGCATCCTGATCGAGCTGAAAGCGGAGAAGAATTGCAGCGACGAAAAGCTGAAAAAGCTGTCCGAGACGGCCTTGCAGCAGATCAACGACAAGAAATACGAAACCGAGCTGATGACCGCCGGGATCAGGACGATTTATAAATACGGCGTGGCCTTCAGCGGTAAAAAGGTCGAAGTGGCAGTCGGATAAGGATAGAGAATACCAAAGTGCCAGCGTGGTGGTTCCAAGGTGCCAAATTGGCGCTTTGGAGATGTGCTTATATCAAATGCTAAATGAATTTACAAAAATCGAGAGAGACTGCTTATGAAATCAAATTTTGATTTTCTGAATCGATACTGGCCTGCATTGGCACAGATCGGCGCGACTGCAGAAACCTATGTCTATTCTGATCCCAATGCCTGTATCTATAAACTCGGAATGTTTGCCGAGCGTTTAGTGCAGGAAATCCTTGTCTTTGAGCACATTGCGGAGCCGGCTGTTGACAACACCCACGCAAATCGAATTCGTATTTTGAAGCGGGCTGGCTTGTTGCCGCACGAAATTGACAACACGCTACATGTTCTTCGCAAGACAAGAAACGCAGCAGTACATATAGGTACGGACTCCGTGGAGGAAGCAAAAACTATTGCAGTACCGAATAAGAAAATCATCACTTTGGACTACCTCTGTTATTATACGAATTCACCCCTCGGGAAAAAATCAGTTGAAATTGGCAAGCACGGAATTGCATTAACCCACTTCAATGTTAAAGGATATTCACAGATGTCAATCAACATTCCTACGATACCAGAGCAAACTATAATCGTTCATACTCTTGGCAATTTACTTGTGCAAGAACAACATTCCAAAAAAGTCGCCGAAGCTGTCCTTGACCAGATTGATCTGATGAAGAAATCCATTCTCGCCCGTGCATTTCGCGGTGAATTGGATACGAATGACCCGAGCGAGGAAAGTGCAGTGGAGTTGCTGCGGAATAGCATCAATTAAGCATCTGTGAAGACGATACCACTTCCTGCATTATTCACAAAGAAGTAAAGAATCTGCAATTCCTTACGAAAAACAAAAATACAAGAATTCGAGGTAGGCCATGAATCCAATCATAGCTAATGAACATAATAAAAAAAAGTGCCAGAAGTTTACTCCACAGAATGTAGTAAAAGATATGCTCGATTTAGCAGGTTACACTCATGGTTTATCTGGCAAAACGGTTTTAGAATATTCGTTTGGAACTGGTAATATTATCAAGCAAATTGTCAAGCGATATATTGAGGATGCTCTTGCACAGAATATTCCTGTAGACTCTATTTCCGCAGGACTGGCTGCCGATATTTACGGCATTGAGCTTGACCAGCAACTGTACAATCAATGTGTCTGCGATCTTAATCACCTTGTGAGCGATTATGGGGTTCCCTACGTCAACTGGTCATTTGTGTCTACGGATGCACTACAGTGGACTACGGATATCAGATTTGACTTTATTATAGGAAATCCACCATATATTTCATACCACGATATTGACGAAGAAAACAGAAAGTATATCCGGGAGAATTTCACCACCTGTAAGAAAGGTAAATTTGATTATTGTTATGCCTTCTTAGAGAAAGGTGTTGGCTTGCTTGCTCCCGGCGGGAAAATGGTTCAGCTGATTCCAAGCAATATTTATAAGAATGTATTTGCAGACAAACTGCGAAAAAAACTTCTTCCGGGTGTTAGTACCGTATGGGAATATCCCAATAGTCCTTTATTTGAGAATACGCTCACATCAAGCAGCATTCTAATGTATGAGCGCAGGGACGATATAGCAACCATTAGCTATCGAGCCTCTCCAAAAGACAAAACTATTCAAATCATGAAAGGCCTTTTAGGTGAAAGGTGGGTGTTTTTGAATGCTGATATTACCCGAGAGAAAAAAATTCGCTTTGGCAGTAGATATCACGCATCTATCGCTGTTGCGACTCAATTAAACGAGGCATTTGTTATAAAAGAAGAGAGTTCTGTTGAACCGGAATGCTTAAGAAAAGCAGCTGCTCCACGCTCTCTCCGATACCAAAAAGAAGAACAGATAATATTTCCGTATTATTATGATGACAATAATACCCTGATGCGATATGATGAAGACACTTTTAAATCTCGCTTTCCAAATGCGCATGAACATCTACGTGCTTTTAAAGACAGATTAGATGAACGAGACTCTGACAAATCGGCAAAATGGTATGAATATGGTCGTTCGCAGGCCCTAAGCCATCTTAATCAGGAAAAGATTCTGCTTTCAACGGTACTAACGAATTCGGTAGAGGTGTATTACTTGCCAGCAGACGCTATCCCATATTCAGGCATCTATATTACAGTTATTGATGGGAAATCCAATCTGCAAGATGCATTAATGATCCTTCAGAGCAGTGATTTCTTGAAGTATATTTTCAACCAAGGTTTGAGTGTTAATGGAAAATCTAAGCGTATAACTTGCAAAGATATCAACGATTATCGGTTTGAGGAGAATTGATTCTATGGAACAGTTGCAATATATAATTGATGATAACACGATTGCTTACCTGTTGGGTGTAAATAACTTCACAAATGATGAATCTGCTGTTCTTGAGCTAGTAAAAAACGCCTATGATGCTAGAGCTCTGTGTGTAAATCTTTCCTTTTCGGAAGATCGGCTGGTCGTTTCGGATGACGGGCAAGGAATGGACGAGAACGATATTAGAATCGCATGGATGCACGTTGGAAAGAGCAATAAAGATTATGAAGTTTTCGATGCCAATCATCGGCAGAGGATTCTGGCAGGATCAAAAGGTGTTGGACGTTTTGCTTTGGCTCGGCTTGGCACCCATGTGGTTATTCATACGAAGAAAGAGTCATGCGTGGGGATGGTTTGGGAAACCGATTGGAATTCCTCTTCAATGCGACAGGATTCTGCACAAATGTCGACAGGAACCACTATCACGATTACTGGATTGCGTGAAAAGTGGGGGAAAAAGAAAATCGAGAATCTTGTTGGATTTTTGTCTAAGACGTATAACGACAAGGCTATGAGTATTTCCATTGCACATCCAAATTTTTCTGGAGAAATCCCCTCCTATTTTCCTGACCCGGTACTCGGTGTGAATTGTCTTTCGTCAATTGCTATAAGCTATAACAGTCAGGAAAAAATACTGCATACGGTAATTGATTCTGATGAATTTTTAGATTCTGCCCGGAGGTACTGCCCAGATATAAACCTGCAGAAGAAAGAAAGCAATGTTGATATCGTGGCAGAACTAAACGGATCATCAGACTATGATATGACAGAGGAGCAATTAGGTGAATTTGCTTCTCGTTTAGGTGACTTTTCAGGTAATTTCTTCTTTTATATAAAGCCATCATCCATCGATTGTGAGAAATTTTTATACAAGCACCACGGCTTACCGAATCCTATGCCGGGAGGAGTGATTTTGTACAGAAACGCCTTTAGCATATCGGCCTATGAAGGAAAAAAGGATTGGCTAGGTTTTGGAAAGCGCTCTCGCAAGTCACCTGCTGCTGCTTCGCACCCCACGGGCGCGTGGAGAGTTCGTGAAAACCAGATATCTGGAAAGGTCGAAATTGATAAAAAATGCAATGAGGTGCTTCTGGATTTGTCTAACAGGCAAGGCCTCGATGAAAACATTTATTATCTGCTTTTTGTTGACATTATTTTGTTGGGCATTAAGGAGTTTGAGAGATATCGTCAGGACATTGTACGACATATCGATGCAAAAAACGAATTTGTGGTCGTTCCTGCCAAAACTCCTGTTTCAGATAAAGTTGTTCAAAATCCCAAATCCATTCCTACACTTACAGAGCGAGAGGCAAAGCAACTTGCAGATGAAATTAAGAACTATCGCCAAGAGAGTCAAGATGCTCGTCAAGAACGGACAACTGTTGAGGATCGTTATAAGTATGACATCCGCATTTTAAATGTGTTAGCAACGATTGGTCTGAAGGCTTCCTCTATTGCCCACGAAATGAGAAACGATCGCAATTCAATTTCAACAAATACAGATCACATTATTTCGGCACTACAAGAGTATGGAATGTGGGATGAGCTTACTTCTCCAGAAAAGACAAAAAAGGCATATAAAAATGTTCCTGCACTTCTTGAAAAAGGGCGAGAAAAAAGTGCCAAAATTATTGCCTTTATGGATACTATGCTTTCTGAAATTGAAAAACGCCAATTTCGTCCTGAAATGCAATCCGTGACTGAGCTTTTAAACCACATAAAAGAAAATTGGGAACGGGATTATGCGTGGATGTCAGTTCGAATTGAAGCGGATTCGGAAATTGAGTACTATTTATCGGAGGATGTTCTGCATGTCATTTTTGACAATCTTATACTGAATAGTATTCAGCAAAACGAAAAAAGCAATCATTTGCATATTACAATTCAGGTTGCATTAGAAGACGGATTGCTGAAGTTTTCCTATTCAGATGATGGTGTGGGATTAAACAAAAAGTATCAGAGCAATCCCATGAAAATTCTAGAGGTACACGAAACGACTCGAAAGGATGGCCATGGACTTGGAATGTGGATAGTTAATAATACCGTAAATATGTCTGGGGGAAAAATTCAGGGCATTCAAGGTACAGAAGGATTTTCTGCTGAGTTTTCGATTGGAGGTGCTTTGTAATGGAAGAATATAATTTGCTTTATATCGATGATGACATTGACCCGCAACTGAGCGAATATTTGGACAAAGACTTGATGAATGCGTTGCAAGGCGATATAGTTCTCAATGTGTCTGAGTTCGAATTTAAGCCAGCAGAGGGATACAAAAGTTTACTGACAAGCCATGAGGTGGCTGCTGCTAATATTATTCTGATTGACTCTCGACTTTTTGAAAACAATTCTGCGAGCGATGGGAAATTTTCAGGTGAAGAGTTCAAAATTATTTTAAGAAAACAGTTTCCATTTATCGAGGTCATAGTTATTACTCAAAATGGTGCGGATGATTCCGTCAAAACGATAGCAAAATTTGATTCATCCTGTGGATTATCTGCAAAGGAATACTATGATAGGGAACTTCCTAAACTTATGAATAGAGCCATCGAAGAAGTAACCATTTATCGCAATTTGGCAGTCCGATTTAAGATCAATGACAGTTGGGAGCCAATTATGAAGGAAAGAGTGCTTGGCTCCTTAGAAGGTATTGCGGAGTATGAGAACCTTACCACAAAAGACATTGACAAACTTATACTTGCATTTAAGGAGATGTCAGATAAAATCAATGAGTAAAGATTACAGGGATACAGAATACTGCACTGGATATGGTAGGGTACTGGACGAGAAGAAAAAATTTATGGATTCGTTTCGTATGCAACACCCTCATGCGAAAGATATCCATGCGTATGTTTCAAAGAACGACGGCTCTTATAAGACTGATTTCATAAAAATATACAACGGGAAATGTGCCTATTGTGGCGCTTCGATAAAAATAATTCCCAAATCAATGTTTGAAATCGATCACTATATTCCTCAATCCGCAGCCTGTTTTGCGAGCAAGGCGGATGCTGGAAACATTAGTAACATCGTTCTATCTTGCCGAAAATGCAATCATAATAAGAGCAAGTTCTTAGTTGGGGTAGAGAATCAACCTTTATTGCATCCGGATGGCAGCAGGATAAGCAGTGCTTTTTTTAGAGATGAAATGTATTACATACGAGTCGCAAACGGACAGCCAAGTGAAGTGACAGAATTCTATAAGCAGCTAGACCTCGGGCGTCAATCCTGTAGGCTGGACTATCTTCTGCTGAATATGAAAGGTCTATATGATAAAACAATACATAGGCCAGATCTACACAACCTGCTTGGACAAGCTATCAATCGATTATCAGAAAAACGAAATGAAAGCTGGTAGATCAAAAAAGGTTTATATTTCTATATCAATGAGAATTTAATAAAAATCGGAAAATTTGACAATCAATTATTGAGCGCATCGACCAGATGGTCGGTGCGCTGCAGCCTGTCGAAAAAGGTCGCCTACGGGTGACCTTTTTCTCGTAAAAGAGGCGAAAATATGGTATAATAAGTACGGGTGATAAACGTGCTTACGAAAAATATCGAAAACAGAAATCAAGTCGAGTTTGGAACAGATGGTTCCCAAGGATCATCTGCTGAGGCAGATCGACGCAGCAATCGACTTTCATAAGATATATGAGTTTGTCGGCGATTTGTACTGCAAGGACAATGGTCGTCCCAGCATCGATCCCGTTGTGCTGTTCAAAATTGTGCTGATTCAACATATCTACGGCATTTGTTCCCTGCGCCGAACTCTGGAAGAAATCAATATGAATATGGCGTATCGGTGGTTTATTGGATATCCGCTGAACGAGCAGATCCCGCATTTTTCAACGGTGAGCTATAACTTCAAGCACCGTTTTAATACCGCATCGGTAGAGTATATTTTCCGCTGGGTATTAAAGGCGGCTGCGGATGAGGGATACTTGGATACAGAAGCCATATTTGTAGACGGCACGCACATAAAGGCAAGTGCCAATCTGAAGAAACAGGCACGCAAAGCTGTACCCAAAGAAGCAAAGCGTTATGCTCACGAATTGTTTGATGAGATAAACAAGGACCGAGAGGCACACGGAAAGAAGCCCCTAGACGAAAACAGCAGCGGGGATGATTCCGGCAGCGGGGATAACTCCGCCGAACCGGAAATGGTAGAAAAGACGGTTTCTACTACAGACCCGGAATGCGGCGTATTCCACAAGGGCGAACACAAGAAAGTCTTTGCCTATGAAGCGCACACAGCGTGTGACAAGCACAATTTTATTTTGGGCGTACACGTTACACCCGGAAACATTCACGACAGCGTAGCGTTTGATCCTCTGTACGATGATATTTGCCGGCACTACCCCGAACACAAAATCGTTGCCGCCGACAGCGCCTACAAGACCCCTTGGATCTGCAAAAGAATCTTTGAAAGCGGCAGAGTTCTGACTTCTGCCTATACACGCCCCAAAACCAAAGATGGCAACCATCCTTGGTATACCTATGTTTACGATGAATACTTTGACGATGTAATTTGTCCGGAATACAAAGCGCTGCATTATTCCACCACGAACCGTGATGGCTACCGCGAATACAAAAGCCGCTCTTATCTGTGTGCGGATTGTCCCACAAAAGCGATGTGTACACAAAATGCCAAGTGCGAAAAAACCGTGACAAGACATATCTGGCAGCGTTTTGTAGAGATGGCCGAGGATGTACGACATACACCTTTGTACAGGGACATCTACAAGCTAAGACAACAAAAAATCGAGCGTGTGTTTGCCGATGCAAAAGAAAAGCACGGTATGCGCTATACGCAATACAGAGGCTTGGCTCAGGTTACCAACTGGGTGAAGCTTAAATTTGCTGCCATGAACTTAAAGAAATTGGCTACTTGGAAATGGAAACGGAAAAATCCCTCTCCGGGGAAGAAGTGGAGGGAAATTTCCTCCATGGATTTTCTTTCTGCGCTGATATTTTTCCCGTTTGAAATGAAAAAGTCCGTCTTGGCTTGATGCCTAAACGGACTTTTTCTACAAGCTAAGAGCCCGGAGGACCTTACCAAATCGGTAAGGTCCTCCGGGATCTTTTTTCTTCCCTGGAAAGTGTATTCAAATGGGTTACACAGAATAACGATACAGCACGGAAAGGTAGTGAATTTATGATTAGACCAATTCTGAGAGATTGTGCGAAATACCCACGAGGACCGCCGAAGTGAATCAGAACTGATTCACTATTTGAGTACAAACCCGAAAAAGTGAATCAAATCTGATTCACTCCCACATCTCGGCCAAATCTGCCCCGTGTGGGGCAGATACTCCGTGTCGCACAACGGATGCGATGAACTCCGCAAAACCGCCGTTTGGCGCGTTTGTGGGGCTGTGGGGCGGCGTGAGCCGTACAACTTAACACTAGAGAGTAAAACTTACTACACACAAAAAGGCGATGGTATGAGATAATAGATGTATACCAAACAAGAAAGGATGATGTGAATGACTACCACAAGATTACCGAAAACCATTACCGCCGGCGCGCTGCTTGCAACGCCGATACCACCCGTAAAATGGATTATCCCCGGTCTGCTCCCGGCGGGGTTGGCGATTTTTGCCGGTCCCAGCAAGGCGGGCAAAAGCTGGCTGACACTTTGGCTCTGCTTGCAGATTTCGCAGGGGAAATCTGTGTGGGGCCGTGAAATAGAACCGAGAACCGTGCTTTATTTCTCGCTGGAAGATACACTAGGTCGTCTGCAAGAGCGCCTTTACCAGCTTGTCGATGCAGAAGAAGACCCGGAACGGCTAATTCTGCAGACGGAAAGTCACGGAATTGGGCAGGGATTGGAAGAACAAATCGTCAGCTTCATCCATACTTACCCCGATATTAACGCTGGCAAAGTACATTGAGCATTGGGTAGCTGATGTAGGACCGAAGAAGCTGGCGGGCTCTACATACCAACGAGATTTGCAGGATGTTCGACGCATCCTGCCGGCGCTGGGCAACTACAAGTTGACCGATTTTCGTAAAGAGGTTATCCGTGATTTTTACGAAGAAATGCGGCACACGCCGCGTCTGGACGGCAGAGGGAATCTATCCGAGAAGTCAGTCGAAGGTTTACACAACACGCTGTGCGGCATCCTATCGGCGGCTGTGGACGAGGGATACCTTACGCATAATTCCGCATGGCGGTGCTACAAGCCTAAGGGGCAGAAGAAGGAACGTCCCGTAGCTGATGAGGAAACGGTTAAAAAGTTGATTACTGCATTTGAAGGTCAGAGTATGAAATACGAAACATACTTCAAGCTGGTACTGGCAACCGGGCTGCGGCGTGGGGAAGCCTGTGGGCTGAGGTGGAGCGATATCAACTGGCGAAAGCGTACCATTCATGTACAGCGGGGTGTGGTCAAACTTAGTCACCAAGAATCAATCACTAAGGACCCTAAGACCAGCAGCGGTGATCGTATGGTCTACTTGAGCAAAGAAATGTGCCAGCTACTCAAGGCGTGGCGGAAAGAGTGTGAGTGGGATAGGCAACAAACCGCGAACGAAACCGTATCTGAGGATGACTACTTATTCCGCCAGCCTAACGGCAAGCCAATGAACCCTTGCACGTTCACTTACAGATTCAAGCTGATTTTGAAAACCAACAACTTGCCGTTGGATTTGAATGTGCATAGCTTACGGCATACGAACGCCAGCCTGCTGATTGCGCAGGGCGTCGACGTGCGCACGGTGGCTAGTCTGTTAGGACACGCACAGGCAAGTACAACGCTGGATATTTATGCCCACGCCTTTGACAAGAACAAGCGAAAGGCACAAGAGAAACTCGGAAAGGCGATTGGATTATGATGAGAAAAATCAAGCTGACCCGCGCGAACAAAAGTGTTCTTCTGAAAGCACTTGCACCTTACTATTACCAGCAAAGGGCGCTTGGTCATAGCACAGAAAACCCGGGGCGACTGATACTGAAAATTGATTCTCTCCCAGCCGATAAAAAAGCTGCTTTTTCTACAGAAGAAATCCGCCTCATGCGAATCACTATAAACAGGCTGAGGAACGCGCGTCTAGGAAAAGGGCAGTACACCGATGCGGCAGACGATATGCTGCTAAAATTATTCTGAAAATCAAACACTAACAAAAACAAAAAACCTCATTGCAAAAAATACATCGCAATGAGGTTTTCTGGTGCGACCGGGAGGATTCGAACCTCTGGCCTTCCGGGTCGGAGAACTACGGCAGGGTGGTATAGACTGACGATGAAACGTGAACTTTATTGGTTCTGCACATTTGCCGCCAAAACAGGAAAAAGCCTGTTGTCGGTTATCACAACAGGCTTTTCCGGCATTTTGAGGGGCGACTGCACAGTAGGGGTCAAATGGTGGTCAAAATGCAAATAAACTCTGTAAGAACATACGGTAAAAATACTTTTAACAAATTTCAAAAAGGCTCATTTAATTCTATTTTGAATATCTTCCACCGAAGGCAACTGCTTTTCCAATTCCTCGGTAAGGTTACTCGTAACCTTATATCAGGGCGTTGAGGACAAGTTCGCAGACAAATTTCTGGAGGAAGATGGTTCGCTGAAAACCGGCGTCATGGCAGAAAAAGCAACCGCAGCCTACCATAAGGTCGAAGATACCGTGGTCGGCGGTTATAAGAAGGTGGAAAATGCCTTCGTGGATGCATTCCTTGAGAAAGTGGATGAACCGGAATCCAAGGATTCTGAGAAAAAAAGTAATGCCAAGCAGAGAACGGCAGGTACAGCTCAAATGTACCTGCCGTTCTCTTTTATTTTTAAGATTATCGAAACACAACGCCAATAAACTGTTTCACCGGTTACATGAGGCTACAGAACAATTTGTCACGCAGCATTCTTTGAAGTCTGCCCCGAATTGCTATATCTTTACCAGAAACCATCTGTCTTGATTTGCAAAAAGCGGTCATGATTTATTCAGATTTCTCGCAATGGCTTTGGCTACCTCCGCCACATTAAGAGGCTTGGAAATATGACCGTTCATGCCCGCATCCAGAGAGGTCTGCACATCCTCCGCAAAAGCGTTGGCCGACAGTGCAATGATGGGGATTTCTTCTGCATCCGGGCGTTCCGCCTGCATGGCGCGGATGGCTTTTGCTGCCTGCAGTCCGTCCATTTTCGGCATCATAATGTCCATCAGGATAATATCATAGGTACCCGCCGGGTGATTGGCAAACAGGTCGACAACCTCCTGCCCGTCCGCCGCATGGGTTACGATCATCTCCGAATCCTCTAACAGTATCGTGGCAAGCTCGGCGTTCAAATCGTTATCCTCTGCCAGAAGCACCTTGATCCCTTTCAGGCTTTTGCGCTTTGCCGGCTTCTTTGTTTTTTCGACCTTTTCAGAGCTTGTCAGCTCCATGGGGATTTCCACGGTAAAGGTCGTGCCGACTCCCTTTTTGCTTTCCACCGCAATGGTTCCGCCCATCAATTCTACATATCTCTTTGCGATGGGCATACCCAGACCTGTGCCTTTATACTGCGTTCTTGCGTCGTTTCTCTCCTGTTCAAATTCGTCAAAGAGCTTTGTCAGGAATTCCTCGCTCATACCGACACCGGTATCCTGAACTCGATAGCAAACCACCCTGTGCTGTGCATCAGCTCCCGGACGGTTGCTCACATCCAGACGGATCGTACCGCCGTCATTGGTGAATTTTACGGCGTTGTTCAGGATGTTGACCAGAATCTCCCGGATGCGGACAGGCTCTGTCATGACATAGGGATTTTCCATCGGTTCACGGTGTACTTCAAAGTTCAGGCTCCGGTTCAGAAGGGTACCGTTTATGATCTCAATTGCACTATCCGTAACGGCGGTGATATCCGCCGGAACAGGGGAGAATACCACCTTTCCGCTTTCGATGCGGCTTAGATCCAGTATATCATTCAACAGGGACAGCAGATGATCCGAGCTGTCCTCGATTTTTTTCAGGCAGTTGTGGATTTCGGGTACAGAATCCTGATGCAGCGCGATATTCGTAAAGCCGATGATGGCATTCATCGGGGTACGGATATCGTGGGACATATTGGAAAGAAAGACACTTTTTGCTTTGCTGGCGGCCTGCGCCTGCTCTGCAAGGGTGGTCATTTCTTCTGCTTTCTGCTGGGCGGGAAGCTGTAATTTTCTGCGCGTCTGCAAACGGCTCATAATAATAACCAGCGCGACCGCCATACACGAGATAAATACGATGATAAGGAAAGCCGCAACCGGATGCAGGCGGATCATGTCTGCAAAGGTCAGATTTGTCGCTTTATATGCGGTGTACTCCGCCGCAAGATCCTCGACAAGATTTTCCGGCATCGCGTACATTGCCTTTGTCAGGATACCTGCCAGCGCGTGATTTTCCTTGGAGGAAACCACCATGCGGTAGCTGAAGGTGGGCTGTTCCAGCGGCGTGTAGGTCATGGTGCCTGTCGTGTCGCCGTTGATAAACGCCTGCGCCATATAATAGTAGACAAACGCTGCATCCGCCCTGCCGTCGCGGACAGCTTCCATCATCTCCTGACGGGTACTGCACATCAGTTTTTCCGCATCGGGTGCCACTGCATCTTCGATCGACTGGGCCGCGGTCTGATCGACCGTGGTGACGACATGGATGTTCCCGTCAAAATCTCTCCGCGTCACCCTTGCCATGCGCATCGTGATATAGGGTGCGGTCAATCCCCATCCTTTGGTTTCTGCGTAATTGTCCGTATCCAATCGCGCATCAATGCTGATGTCTACCGTGCCCTTACCGCTTTGATACGCGATATATTCATCTCTGGTTGCGGGGACAAGAAATTCATAGGAAAGCCCGGCATAGTCCGCTACCTTCCGGAAATAGTCCGGGAGAATGCCCTTTACCTTGCCATTTTCTGTATAAGAATAGGGATACCGGGTCGGGTCGCACAGGATGTGAAGGGGATTGTCCTTGGAATATTGGGCGATGATGCGCTTTTCTTCTTCCGTATACTCCAGACTTTTGGCCTGAGCGCTTTCGTAATTTTTGTTATAGAGGGTCGTTTTCCAGTCGCCCTCGGCGGCGTTCATCTGATCGATTGCATAATTTACCCGGTTCAGAAGCTCGGTATTTCCTTTTTTGACGATCACATAAAAATCACTGCTGCCGAATTTTTCAAGGATGCGCTCGTTGTTTATCCTGCTCAGGGAACTGGTGACCATGGCATCGACCGTTCCGTTCTGAATGGCCTCTGCCATCTCCTCAGTCGAATCGAAATAAACCGATTGGTAGGTAAAACCTTTGGTCTGTACATACTCTGCAAATACAGCATTCCGGGAGTTTCCGTTCAGGAGTGCAACACGCATCCCATTGTAGGTACTGTATTGCCCCTCAACGATAGCAGTATTATCGCCGCGGACCGTCAGGATATCGTTGCTGGTTCCGATGGGACGGGAAAAATCAAACAATTCTTCGCGGTCAGGCGTTTTACTGGCAGAAGTGACCATGTCAATCTCGCCGTCCAGCAGCATCTGCTGCATATCCTCCCAGCTTTTGTCATAGCCGATGTACTCATAGTCTGCATCCCAATAGCGCGCCATCAGGCGGAGGAAATCATAGCCGTAACCGCTGCGGTTTCCATCCTCATCCATCATGTGATAGCCGTCCATCGCAAAAAAGCCAACGCGCACGTGCTCATGCTGGCTTTCCGCCTCTTCCGCACGCGCCGGGAAAGACAGCAGCGCCGTTAGAATTAGCATCGCTGTCAGAATGGCCAGTTCCCTGTAAACACCGGCACGCTTTATAAGATTCATAGTACAATCCCCTCTACCTTTACATGTATGACGCCTAAAAAAGCAAACAACGCTTTCAAGGTATGGCGAACCCATACCTGAAAGCGTTATCTAACCTTATAAAACAATATTTGCGGGTAGCCGAAAACGGCAGAGCATTATAGTTGCTCTGCTCTGCTCTGCTCTGCTCTGCTCTGCGGTCAGTATATCGCTGTGCATTCAACCTTGTCAACCTCTGTTTTCAAAAAAGAACACAAAGCTACTGATGGCAGAAAAAGCAACATTTTTTTCTGGCAACTGGCTGACCCAATGGGCCCCTATAGCTTTGCGTCGCCGGCTTGCGCCGGGTTTGCTTATGAACTTGATAGCAGATATTATACCATATAAGTCGTCGATGAACAAGTCAAAAATCAGAATAAAATCAAATAAATTCATTTTTTGCTTCTTACAGAAAAGTTGTACCGGAACACATTGCTGTTTGAAAAATGGGCGGCGTTGGTGATTCTATCATCCCTCTGATGCAGCCTCGCCCGGCTTGGTCGCGATGAGCTTATATACCGCAGTGTCCTTGGGTTCCAGCACCGCGAATAGCACATGGAACAGATTCATCATATTCACCATAACTTTCCCACCAGAGCCGGTAGGCTTGCGGGTGTTTTCAAAAAACGACATCCTTCCAGCCTGTCGAAAAAGGTGTGCTCACCCCTTGGCCCCCTCTGCGAGGGGGCTCCGCCCGCAGGCGGTGGGGGAGAGAACTGTACGACTGCCCGAAATATTTCGGGCTATGGCAAGGTTCTCTCCCTCCGCCCCTTCGGGGCACCTCCCTCGCAGAGGTGCGTTCAGATACATGGTCAACCCTTCAATGAGAATCAGTACCGGCACATTCTGCTCGCTGATTTCGCTGTCCCAATCTTCCACTTTCAGAAGAATGTGAATTTACGCAAAATCCATGAGGTAGATTACGCAGAAAAAGACTGCAACAATTGTTGCAGTCTTTTTGGTTAGACATCGGGATTTGTCGTTTGGCCTATGCCTTTTCCTCAGATTACCTCCAATTCAAGCGTTTTGGCCGGCAGGCCTTTTGCTCTCACCGTGACCGTAATCTTTCCGGGGGCATCGCCGCCGCGGACCACGGCCAATGCCTTGCCGTAGTAGGTCGTGTGGGTATCGGAGAAAAAGTTTTCCCCCATGTTAGGACGTGCAGAACCAAGGGCCAGCAGCGTCCCGGCACCGGCAACCTCCACCGTGACCGCAGTATCCTCAGAAGATTTTGTGATGCCATCCGCCCCCGTCAGGTCAATGCTGATGTAGGCCAAATCCTGCGTTTTTGCCTGCAAGGTGCTCCGGTCGGCCACCACACGCAGTTCGGCAGGTCCTGCAGCTGTCTTCATGGAAGTGCGGCTCTGTTCTTTTCCCTCGCCATCGTAGCTGATTGCGGTGATGGTACCGGGCTCATAGACAACGCGTTTAAAGACGGCCTTGTATTCCTTCGTCTTTTTTCTGCCATAGGAATGCCCGTTGACGATGAGTTCCGCCGTTTCGCCGTCAGAGTAGACCGTGACCTTGGTTTTTTTGCCTTCACAGCCGGCCCAGGACCAGCTTGCCACTGCGTCTGTGTCACGCCACATGGATTCGGAGCCGGTTTCCCCTGCGTGGGTGTACGGTTCTACGCCGATGCCGGGGGTATGGTCCAGCCCCCAGACCAGCCGGTTCCACTGTACCTCGGGGCGAAGCTTTCCGCAAATGTCGATCACGCCGCAGCCGGCGGAGATGATGGGCGCGTCCTGACCGGGATTTTTGAAGCTTTTGTAACGGACGGTACCGATGCCCGCCTCTCCCAGATAATCCCAGCCCGTCCACATAAAGTCGCCGATGACATAGGGGAATTTTTTCACCAGTTGCCAGTTATGATACAGGTTTTTGGGCAGGGTCTCGGACCCGACAATGACGCGGTCGGGATGGAGCGTACCGTCCTTCTCGTATCGGGACGCGGCGTAGTTGTAACCGCCAATATCCAGATAAGAGAAACTCACCTTTGTGGCATCGTCCGCGGCAGGTTTGGCGGCCATTTTTTCAATCATACCCCCCGCCAGGTTCATCAGCATGTTGAAGAAGGCGCTGGTGGGAACATTGTCCATCGTCTGACTGCCGTTTTGATTCTCTTTTCCGTTCTTTTTGTTGCCGTATATGCCGCCGCCCTTGGCCGACATACTGCACAGCATCAGGTTGACCCCCATCGTCACTGCTTTGTCCGGGTCCAGCTTTCGTGCCAGGACTGCCAATTTTTTACAGTACTCCTGTCCTTCGGGTATAGCCAGTTCGGAGATTTCATTTCCGATAGAGTTCATGACCACACTGGGATGATTGTAGTTTTTGATGACCATAGCTGTGAGATCCTGCTGCCACCATGCGCGGAAGTCCTGGTCCGCATAGTCGTAGGGGTTTTTATGTACCAGCCAGTTGTCGCAGAATTCATCCATGACATACAGACCCAGCCGGTCACAGGCATCCAACAGCGCCTTGGAGGCAGGGTTGTGGGCGGAACGTATCGCGTTGAAACCGGCCTCCTTGAGCAGACGGACACGGCGCAACTCGGCATCCTCAAAAGAGCAGGCGCCCAGAATGCCATTGTCGTGGTGGACGCAGGCGCCACGGAGCAGCGTTTTCTTGCCGTTTACAAAAAATCCTCTGGTGCTCCAGCTAAGGGTACGGAATCCAAACCAGGCGTCCGCCTCATCCACCATCTCACCATTTTTCAGCAGTTCCGCTCTGCATCGGTACAGTTCGGGATGTTCCGCGTCCCAAAGCCGCGGCTGGGAAACGGGAATGTCCGCCGACGCAGTGCCATCCTTGACCGCAGCTTCGGCCTGCGCCACCACCTTTTCACCATCCAGAACAGAGACTCTGACCGTATCACCGCCGGTGACAGAAACTTTCACATGGGCCGCATCGTTTCCGGAGGTGGAGACGAGCAGTCCATCCGGGCGGATATGACTCTTATCCCCCAGGAAGAGGTTTACGCTGCGATAAATTCCGCTGCCGGAATACCAACGGGAATTGGGTACCGACGAGTTGTCCGCGATCACTTTGATTTCATTTTCTTCGCCATACTTCAGTTGTGGGTCCAGCACCACAAAGAAGTTGGTATACCCGTACCGCTGTTCAGCCACAAGCGCATCGTTCACGAACACCTGCGCGTTTTGATAAACTGCCTCAAATTCCAGTACAGCGGACTGTGTCCGCCACGTTTCAGGCACAAGAAACCGTTTGACGTAGACATAGGCCCCGCCGGGAAAGTATCCGCACGCTCCCGCTGTTGCCGCATCCTTCGAGCGTTTCTCGTACAGCATGGCATCGTGGGGAAGCGTGACCGGCTGCATAGACGGTTCCTTTCCCACGGCGCCAAATAGCCAACCTCGGTTAAAATCTTTCTTTTTCACTTTCCTGCTCTCCTTAAATATGCGCGAACGCTTCGCTGTTTGTGCAATATACGATATCGTTTCGGCCTGCGATCGATTCAAAAAGCCGCTCCAAAGCATACCAACTGGCGTTTCCCTTGTCGTAGTCCATTTCATAACTGTGTGCCCACAGGAACAACAGCAGATCCTTTTCTCCTGGTTCCTCACATTTGAAACGCTCCACCAGTTTCACGGCATTTTTCAGAATCAGCGAGGAGGAAGGCCGAAAGTTCATCGGATCCTCCGGGAACGCAAAGCCGCCGGAGGGAAAGACCACTCTGGCATATTGATACCCCTGCGCCTTCAGATACGCCTGGGCAGCCGGCGAGGTTGAACCCTGTGCATAGGCGTGCCCCACGACCGTTGTGCCGAAGATTTTTTCCAGCGCGGCCTTGTCCGCATCCACCGATGCGCGCATTTCATCCTCGCTGACAGCCCCCAGCGGTTCATGCCGGAAACCATGGGTGGCAATCTCCATTCCCTCATAGACTTGGCACACCTCGTCCAGTGGGATTCGGTTGTGCTGCACATAGGAAAATGGCCACTTGTGCTTTACGCCTTCGGGGCAATCCTGAAAAGAGAAGGTTCCAAGCCCCTTCACCTCACCGCGCGTGCCAAGCAGGCCGGCATTGAGGTTGAAGGTCCCTTTGAGCCCGTATTGCCTCATGAGCCGGATCACCCGTTTGTCCTGCTCCAGTCCATCATCAAAGCTGAGCGTGAAATACTTTTTCCCCATGCCTACGCCTCCCCTGTCAGCTTTTGCAAATCATACGCCTGCGCCAGCAGCATTCCTCCGGCCTGATTCGGGTGCAGGTGGTCCCCCTGATGATAACGCTCGTCGGTGAACGAAGGATTCTTCGGATCGCGCAGCAGTGCATCCGCATCAACCATATAATCGAACAGCGCGCTATCTCGGATCCATTCATTGATGCTGACTCTCAGCGCCTCCATCTCCGGGGTATACCCTTTTTTCACAAAACCGCTGCGGGGCGGAAGCGTCTGGGCAATCACCCGGACACCGGCCTTATGAAGCCGATCCACAATATCGGTTACAGCCGAACCATATTGTTCCAGCGAGATGACCGCCCCTGTCTTTTGGGAATAGTAGGCCACATCATTGACCCCCAACGCCAAAATCACGCCGCAGAGTCCTGAAAAACGGAGTACATCTCGCTCAAAGCGGGACACCCCTTTTTCCCCGTAGGAAGCTCCCATCAGACCCGGGACATCATAAAGCAGACAATTCCCGCTGATTCCGGCGTTCATCAGTGCGTAGTCACCGCCATACGCATCGAACAGACGCCTTTGCAACGGTTTTACCCAGCGGTTCATAGCCGTTATACTGTCCCCGAACGCCACGATGATTTTGGAAGGCTGCCCGGTAAACACCTCGATCTGATCCATCCCGGGAATCGCCTCATAAAGGCCGTACTGTTCCATATACTTTTCCCGCCGGGGTGGGGGCAGCTCGCTGTCCGTCGTATGATTTCCCTGGTAGCTTACCGCATTTTCCTCGATCATATTGCTGTCCATGACCTTGGATGCATAGTAGAGTCTGATTTCCAGATCTTCCCCCATCGTCACCGGGAGCGTCAACGCATCCGAATAGCAGCATTCCCCCGCGGGGACCGTGAAAACACAGCTGCCGTCCCGCGTGACGGTATGCATCTCTCCCTGTGCCCACACGGTCAGTCCCCCAATGGTGTAGGGTTTCTTTCCATAGTGGTTGGAGAAGCGGACCCGAAGTTTCTCGCCCGAAACCTGGGATATCACAGAATACACCACTGTTTTTTTCTTGCCCGCCAAAAAGCCCATCGCGAAGGCAGGGGCCGCGGCTTGGTGCCAGATTGGTGTCCAGTCCATCGTTATCCTCCTTTATGCCAACGTAATACTCAAGATGTCAAGCGTTCCCTTTCCCTTATACCGGAAATACAGCGGGCAGGAATCCAGGGGGCGCCCGCTCTCCGACGCCAGACGTCCGGCGTCGAATTTTACTCCTGCGGTTGTCCAGTCGGCTGTCCCGGCAAGGGGAATGGATGCTATGACAGGGTCTTTTTCCCCAGATAAGAGCTCCAGCACGCCGCCTGCGCCGCGAACCGTTACAGCAATGTGGGTGCTTTCAGTCAGATCAAAATATCGGAAACCGGAAATACTGCCATTCTTCATTTTGGAAATATACGCCTTTGGTGCCGCGCTCTCTGTCTCTATGGTCACTTCCCGTTCCGCGGGCTCCGGCGGCTCGTAGTCCGGACCATCCTGGGTGATCTCGGGTCCGTCCATCGGGTTGCGCAGACCAAACATTCCGGCATGGTGCAGGACGCAGGCAATGTAGGCCGGATAGGTCCCGGTTCCCTTCAAAGGGCCGCCATTCAATCCGCAGCTTGTGGATTCCACCATGCGGATGGTCCCGTCCTCACGGATCTCAATGGGCTCAGCTACCGCCTGCCGGTTTCGTTTGGCACCATTGGTCGTTCGGTGGTCAAATATATACCATTGCCCGTGGACGCATACCATACCGCCGTGGCTGTTTCCCATCGGATATGCCGCATTCATGAGCTTTCTGCCCTCCAGACCGATATCACTTGAGGAATGGATCGGTCCCTTGTGGATAAATCCCTTGTCGGGGAACAGGCTCATCGCGTAATTGAGACCGGTGATGTCCGTGGCCGGATAGACCAGATAATACCACTCACCGATGTGACGGATAGAGGGTCCTTCCCAATAGTTCGGCTTCTTGGGATCAAAATCCGCCGGCATGATGATGGTGGGTTCGCTGATGATGGTCAGCATATCAGAGCTGAGTTCCATCACAAACAGCCCCTTGATCTCGTGGCCGAATTGTCCGTTGGATTTCTGCCCGCTGCCCACGTAGAGAAACACCCGCCCGTCATCATCCACCAGAACGGCTGGGTCAAACATAAACCAATCCTCCGGCTTTGAGCCGTAGACTCGCCCGTCCGGGAAGTGAACATCGCCCAAATATTGGTATTTTCCCGAAGGCTTGTCACACACAGCGACCGATGTGATCGACGTATTGGCCACCGAATAGTAAAGGTAGTACCGTCCGTCTGTGCCGCGCACCACATCCGGTGCATAGTAGGACAGATTCTCTTTATTCCACGGCGTATCTTGCTTTTTGAAGATTACGCCTTCATACCGCCAGTCGGAAAGATCATCTACCGGGGTCGACCAGCATACGTAATCGCCCTCACAGTATTCCTTGGCACCAAAGAGATCGTGGCTCCCATAAATGTACAGCCGCTGACCAAATACCCTCGGTTCAGCATCCGGGATGTATTCCCAACTGGGAAGATAGGGGTTATAGCATTGCCGTTTCACAGATATTTCCTCCTTCAAAAATACTCAATTCTATGTTATACTATACTCAATTCCATGCTATACTGCCATAAAAGGGGGGGATGCCCGCATGGAACACCTGTTTTTTGACAGCATTGATGAAATGCGGAACCAGACCGGCAGCCATGGTCCGAACTATCTTCGCAACCATACGGCCGAACGGGACTATTTTTCTCCGTTGTCCATTGTAACCAGCATCCAGAAGCCTCAGGAGTATCTGTTTTCCAACTATATGGATGCATGGTCCTTTTGCGTTCACACTCCAAACAAACACGAATTCTTTCATGAGACCTACATGCACAAACATAATTTTTTTGAGCTGATGTATGTGCAGCGGGGTCAAGTCCGGGTAATGATTGAGGGGGCCGAGACCACCTATACGCAGGGAAACCTTTGTCTCCTCAATCGAAACACCATGCATCGCGAAACAGATATGTCGAATGCGGATATCGTTTACATCGGCATCGATGCCTCTCTGCTGACACAGTGGCCCAAATCATTTCCGCCGCCCTTTCAGTACAAAAGCATTCTCAATCAGTTTTTCAGCGACAATCTGTCGGAACGTGCCGACTATAAAAAGGACTACCTGGACTTTACCCTTTTAGGCGAAGATACGATCCCGCAGCTCACCCAGGAGTTGATTCGCGCCTTTACGGTCAAGCGGATCGGATACCAGTTTGACGTTTATTCCTCTCTGCTCCGGCTGTTTGCCGCCTTGGAGAATCCTGACATATACAAAGCAGCACACATTTCGCTGAGGAACAGTCAAGAACTGCTGACGGCGGAACAGGTCAAGAAACTGATTGAAACTCACCACGGGGCTATCCAGCGGACCAATCTGGCGGAGGCACTTAACTACTCCTGCGAGCATATATCCCGCATCATCAAGACAAACACCGGATACACTCTGAAAGCGTACTGTCAAAAAGTACAGATGGCCGAGGCGGCGCGGCTTCTGAGAACCACAGAGCTGCCGGTCTGCCAGATCGCGGCATCCATGGGCTATGAAAACAGAACGCAATTCTACAAAGTGTTTCGGCGTGAGTACGGCCTCACCCCATTGGAATACCGCCGCAATATTGCGGAGGAATGATCCTTACCCGGCATTGCGGTGATCCAGGCATTCCCGGATTTTTCGGCGCTCATCGTCCTTGATCGGGTATGTCCGCAGGATCAAAGCCGACAATACGCCGAGGATGGCAGGAACAAGACCCATGATAACGATAAACCAATTGAGCATGGTCGGAATCTGCGACAGTTCCCCCATGTATTCGGAGGTGACGGGATCCACGTTGTAGCCGATTGACATGAGCACAGCGCCAATAATTGCAGCCGAAAGCGCTGCCTGGGCTTTGACAATGAAACCGCCGGCAACCATTGTCAAGGCGGAACGATCCTTGCCGTTTTTATAAATATTGTAGTCCATAATCTCCATTTCCACCATGGATTGCGGGACAAAGTCAGTTCCCACCCCCACTGCCATGATGAACAGGGTAACGAAGAACAGCGCAGGAACCTTCGTAAGCAGACCCGCCATCTGGGTAATAAACAGGATCACCCCGCCGACAGACTGTACAACCAGAAGGAAACAAGTCATTTTGATTGGGTTGTTCTTAAAGAGTTTCAAGAGCGGACGACCAATAACTGCACCAACCAGCAGCGGTATGAGCATCATCATGGAAGAAATGCCGTTGAGGACACCATACTGCTCCATGTTTGTGACGCCGGTGGTCAAATCCGTGCAGAATCCCCATTTTATGTAATACGCAGGCGTGGCAAAAATAAGGGACCAGATAAAACCGGAAAAGATGCATTTCAAATAGTAGACCACCATCGGCTTGTTCTCTTTGAACAGAAGAAAGAAGTCCTTAAACTTTACCGGCTCTGCCTTTTCTTCCTGCACACAGTGCTTTTCCTTGACAAGGAACCAGCCAATAAGGGAGAGCACCATCGCTGCACCAACAATACCGGTGATCAGGATGGCAAACGAGTCGTGATAGTTGCCCACGCGTTCGTTGACCGCAACCAGCACAGCCGTAAAGGCGGACGTAACGACGCCCAGAATCATGGTCCAAACCCGCGGCCCGATAACCAGCTTGGAACGTTCGTTGGGATCATTGGTCATCGTTCGGAACAAAAGATTATCCTTATAAAAGGATGTTCCCACATCAAACAAAAAGTAGAAAACGATAACCCACACAACAACCAGTACGGGCTTGGACGCCAACTCGGACGGGAACGAGTAGAGACATACACAGCCAATGCCGGTCAGCAGTATGCTGAGGAGAAAAAAGGGTTTGTACTTTCCGATTTTGGTCCGTTTTCCGCGATCCATCAAAAATCCCTGAATGGGATCATCCACGGCATCAAAGATCCGCGCAAACAGAAGAAGCGATGTGGCCAAGGTCGCCCCCATAGCGCCCAGCCCGGCGTAGTCGGTCATATACTGCATAAACATACTGGACATAAAAACGGTACACAGACCATTTACAGTAGACAGTGCCGTTGCGCCGAAACAGTCTCGCAGCGTGATTGCGTCCGGATTTTTCACACGGACAGACTTGAGCATTATTATCCTCCTTGTCATTTCATCAATTATTCTCAACTAACAAAGCCCGAATTCGTGCAATTCCAACAATTCAATGATAGAGTATTCCTTGGTATTCCACAATGACAAAAGGTCGCCCTTTTTCAATTTATTGTATCATTTTGTTTCTTCGCACCGAAGCGAGAAAGAATAATCACATTTTGTTACAACGCGGTATGTACCTTTCACAAAAATGGTCCACTGCACCGTTTTTGCCCGCCGGTACACAGGGCAGCGAGGCCTTACGGGTTATGCGTATTGTATGACACCGCCGCACGTGTATCAGAAATTTGCAATCTTCGCATAGAAGATGTCCGATTTGAGAACCCGCCACACATTCGCATAATGGGGAAAGGAATGAAAGTGCGTGCAGTTCCCATTTTGTCGGCAACTGCAAAAAACGAAAAAGGGGCTGTTGCACAAGGAAAAAATCCAAGTGCAGCAGCCTCTTTACGGTTAAATGCCTCCAGAAGCACAAAAACGCTCGCCATAGACCCCCTAATTTCCAAAAAGCAGATAACTCAAACAGGCCCTTCT
>ENA-OQKP01000540-OQKP01000540.1-human-gut-metagenome-genome-assembly--contig:-NODE-540-length-29024-cov-3.562757_pt1 | contig 29024 bp, 27 predicted proteins | sample MGYA00242780_ERZ504802 | MGnify/ENA primary metagenome ERZ504802 (study PRJEB26092, sample SAMD00036406) | human gut metagenome | host: Homo sapiens | study: EMG produced TPA metagenomics assembly of... | reverse complement strand
TTTAGGGTTTTATCCGTGGATAGCTGCCGCGCTTTAATGTACGTGTGATGCGCTGTCCGTTTCGCCGGATCTGGATAGTAGACTGAGTAGAATCTCATATTTGTCGTGCTGTGGTGCGAGTCTCTGTGCGTATGCTATAGCGGGGGCACTCGCGATCGCCCGAATGAGGCCTTCGATTCTGGATAAAGATTCAAATGCGTCAACTGCCTCGTCAGCTGTGACCGGCACGTACTGCGCTCTACCGACATCGTATAAATGTGCGTGTTCCGGTCCGACTCCTGTCTCTGCGATGACACGGGTCTTTCCCATTTTTTTTGCCAGAAGCACCTGACCAAGCACATTGTTGATCTTATGGGCTCCTGTATGGTTCAAATCTTCTCTTTTTAAATATACTTTCGCACCGCCCAAGTCCTCAGTCATATGGGCTGCGTAGTAAAGGTGGGACGGTCTGGCCGCTTCCGCCGTCTCCCTGATCAAGCAGAATGTAATCCGCCGGACTTAGCAAGGCTCTTTCTACATCTTTTTTTGTTTTTATGGAAAATGCTTTGATAACCGTTTTTCCAGTCCTGGATTGTGTCTCTTCTATACTGGAAAATAGAACATGTACGGAGAAGGATTGTGCGTCCGAAGCACCCGGTATGTATCAAAAAGACTTCCCTCAGCCTTCGCCCGCACCGGATTTGACAGAACTACCTGGAAAATGTCTCCCTCCCGAATATAATGCTTCGCTTTCTCTATCATTTCCTCGTATTTTTCTTCAGAGAATTGAGGCTTGATTTCGGTTTTTAACTGGATCGGTGGAAATTCCATTTTCTCACCTGTTTTCAGAAGCTTCTCTATCTCATTCAACTTCGCCTCCGCTTTTTCATAAGATTGCTCTAAATCCACCGAGCGAACTCCGGTGATAAGATATATTTTCTGTCTGTAATGGTCAAATGCAATGACATTGTCGAACAGCATCAAATCCATATCCCGGAAATCGGTTTTCTCCTCATCGGAAAGGCGAAGCTTTGGTTCGCTGTATTTGATTTAATCGTAGGAGAAATATCCGACCAGCCCGCCGGTAAATGTTGGAAGCCCCGGAAGTTCCGGTGTCCGGTTCTCATCAATAATCTCACGAAACACCTGACCCGGGCGATCAACTGTCCGAAGTTCTTCCTCTGACCAGCCTCCCAGATTGGTCTTTCTGATCCGCATCTTCCCGTCGGTACAAGTGATCTCCATGGATGGATCGTATCCAAGAAATAAATATCGTCCCCACTGCTCGGTCTGGCCCGCACTCTCAAGTAAATAGCAGTGCCTGCTTTCTTTTCTTAAAATGCGCATGACCTCAACCGGCGTATATCTGTCGGAATACATTTCCCGGCAGACCGGAAAACGCCTGAATGTGTTGTCTTTTCGTAGTTGCCTTAACGCTTCCTACATGGCATTATCCAAACAGGTTCTAGGGTCTAAGGTCATACCTTACTCTCAGCTTTGTCTCACAAGCTCCCCTGGTTGTATTGAACTGTTACCAGTATAAACCACCTTTTTGAAAATACAAGAGAGACCGCAGATCCGGCTCTTAAACGAGCCTGACCTGCGGTCTCCTATTTATCGTCTTTGACAGACATTTCTATTATATCTTTTATGATCTTTGATTAGCTTCTGCGTCTTCTTCTGAAGATCAGAGTAATGAATGCTGCAACCATTGCAGCCTCAATCATGAACAGATAGAACATAACGTGTGAATTGTCACCTGTCTTCGGCTGATTCTTCTTTGTATTGTCAGCTTTCTTGGCAGTGTTTGTATTCTTGTTGTTCTTGTTGTCACCCTTTACAGTCGTCTTATCGCCTGATGGGTTCTGATCAGAAGGTTTCTTATTATCATCGATAACAGTTCCTTTCTTCACGATCTCGAACTTATCTGTTCCGTCCGGTGTCTCAGCTAATGCATAGTTTGAATTTAATCCTTCTACATTTGCGTAAATGTCATATAATCCAACTGTCTCACCAGCTTCGCGGGTTAATGTAACTCCAAGCTCGTCACCTTCTATAACAGCACTTGCTGCAGCTGTATCTTCAACTGCCTGTGTAACAGCTTCTCCAGTTGCTCTTGATACTGTGTATGTCAGTTCCGGATCATCGTCACCTTCTACCTTCTTCTTAGAGTCGATAGAGATGTTGATCTTTCTTGGGTTAACTGTAAGGCTTCCGCCTACATATTTTACACCGAAGTTTGCATTGTCTAATCCACTGACATTAATCACATATGTTGCGTTTGCTGCCAGATGTTTTCCTTCTTCCTGTCCTTCGATGCTGAAGCTTAATGACGGGAAGTCTGCTCCACTTACGATTGCTGCATCTGCCAGTTCACCATTCATGTCGTAGATGTAATAATCAACATCCGGTACATCATCACCATATTCGATGGCCATATCCATGGTCTTGATTGTGATTGGTCTTGCAAGAATATCAAATGTTGTCTCTCCACAAGTAATGTTATAATTCTTGTTTGGACTTTCAACCTGGGCTTTGATTGTGTAGTGTCCTGGTGTTACATCTTCTGGTGTTTTAACAACAGAGATTGTTCCAAGACTTGCAATCTCTTCTTCAGATAATGTATTACCGTATTCATCTGTTACTGTATAAGTAAATTCTGGCATCTGATCACGGTAGTAAATTGGATTATGAGAAGCATTTGGTGTAACTGTAACTGCTTTTTGTTTGATGAATAAGCTTGTGTATTTAGCATCTACACATGCATACTTAGAATCACCTTTGTAAGAAGCCATTACCTGATACATTCCTACATCTGTCGGCTCTTCTGCACTCTTATATCCTGATGAACGCATATAAATGATATCTGCTTCTGCGATTCTTTCGCCCCCATGGTATACACCTGCTGTTATGCCGTGTGGCTGTCCATCATACGGAACTTCAAGATCTATACTATCAAATCTAATCTCTGTCTCAGCTTTTTTTACTGTATAGCATCTGACGATTGGTGCCGCTACATAATTGCCACCAACTGTGTCGATTTTTTCTACATAGTTACCTGGCTCTCTGAGTGCATCTTCCGGCTCATTGCCTTTACTGCTTACCCATTTTCCGTCAGCTGTTACACCCACATATTTTGTCTTAATATTCGCACTGACAGTTTGCCCGTTCTGTGTTGCTTTTCCTCTAAAGTCAAATTCCTGTGCTTCCTCATACGTTAAAGTACAATTCTTTGGAAGTGGACTATTGAACTCCAGTTTTACATCTTTTGACCGAGGTGCAATTGTCAGGTATCCAACACCTACTGCTGTGTTGTAGTTCTGACTTGTAGATGCTCCTGCTGCAAGGTATACACCTGATTCTGTTGGTCGTTTGAAAGAAATAGACCAGTCAGCTGCTGCCGGATAAATCTTCAGAATCTGATTAACAACTTTCTGTACAGCGGAAATAATACCTGCATTATCTCCTAAATCAGGAAGCTTGTTGATAACGGTCATAAGATTTCCAACATTCACTTTTCCATCTGGTACTAATGTTAAAATTGCCTGTTCCAATGGTACTTCTATTGTTGTACCAATTACAGGAGGAACTTTCTGTTTGATAACAATATTAGAAACATCAAATCCAACAAATGATTTTCCATTTCCATCGATTCCAACAATCATTCCAAGTGGTGCTGCATCTGATGGATCACTTGCGAATATCTGAGAGAAGCTTTCGCCATATTTAATATTCTGGCTGTTTACCCATACCTTTGCATCACCTTTTTTGATTGTGATGGTTGTTGTCGCAGAACTTGACAGATAATCTTCATTTCCGTTATAGGTAACTGTGATTTCCTGTTCTCCTGCTTTCCATTCATCTGTAGATGGAGTATAAGTAAAGTCATCTGCTGTTGTCTCAATCTTATTACCTGCTTTATCTGTTACAGTTGCATTCTGAGCGATCAGAACTTTGATTACTGCATCCATCATCTCAGCTGACTGATACTTCATCATAATTCCATCGTTGATAGAAAGTGTAGTTTCCTCACGAAGGTCTTTTAATGTGATTGTAGCAGTCTTCTGCATAGATGGATACTTGTCTGTTCCGTTGTATGTGATACGGATTTTTTCAGTACTCTTTCCAAATTCATGTAAATTAAATTCCAATAATCCTGGCTGATAACCGATTGCCTTCCAGTTATTTAATCCTGTCAACGATGCATCGTACTCAATTGTTACATCATTCAATGTAATCTTCGGTACATTGTCTGTTCCAACAACTGCAGCAAAGATATTCTGCGCAATCTTATCTGTTGACATTCCATTGTGATATGATACCTCGGCATCTTTCACATCTAACTTACACTGAACTGTCTGAGCAGTAATATTAAATGTCGCATCATTCACAACACCAGAATATAAAGTAACTGTTGCTGTCTGATTTTCATAAACAATATTCGCTGTTGGAACAGCAGCATTGTCTACCAATATGCTTTCTACAGCATATCCATCTTCCGGAGTTACTGTTACTTTGTAATTCTTGCTCTTTTCAACCTTTATAGAAGATTCTACATTCTGGTCATTAATAGTAATTGTTCCATTTGCAGGATGTGTTACAGCAATGTTTACTCCTTCTTTAGCTACATATACAACATTAACCGTTGTATCCTCAGTTAAACCAGCCGGCACTGTATAGGTACCATCTGCTGCTTTTTCAAGTACTGTTTTACCTATTTTTACAATTACATCATAATTTTCTACATCGTTTACTGTAAACTTTTTAGACTCCGTATCATATATCTTTACGGCTGTTGTAACATCTTGATTGTCAATCTTAACGCCTGCACCAGAAACATTAGAAGCACTAAAAGTTACATTGTTGTAGTTTTTGATTGTAAGTTTCCCTTTGGATACAATCCCTTTCCAGGAACCTGCTCCAATTTCTAATTCGCCTGATGCAAATTTATACGAATCTGACGAAAATCTATTAATTAGTTTCCAAACATTACCCTCTTTATAGTAATACATTGTCTTACTAATATTTCCGCCAAAACAATCTACTGCTTTCTGTTTTAACTCACTGCCTGAAATTCCCTCACTCTTATGAATCTCCAACTCTGTTGTCGCCTTAACCGCTTTCGCATCCTGCGCACTCTGCGCATCAGCTGCTGCCGGCTGGGAAGCTGTGTTGTTCTGTGTTGTGCCTGACTGTGCTGTGTTGTTCTTGGATGTGTTATCCTGTGAACTGTTTGTCTGACTATTGCTGTCTGATTCAGTCGATGTGCTTTCATTCGTTCCGGCAGTCGTCTGGTTTCCAGCATTTTCCTGCTGTCCGGCACTGCTTGAATCTTCTGATCCGGCAGTTCCTGAAGTCTGGTCTTCTGACTGTACTTCCTGAGCGGTGTCATTTCCGGCAGCGTATGCGGTTACCGGCATTCCTGAAAGCACCATAGAACAGGCAATTACCGATGCCAGCAACTGCTTGTACTTTCTCTTCTTCATCGCTTTTCTCCTCCTATTAATTTTTCATTCCAAAAATATTTTCCCCCGTGGTCATAGACTCCCACAGTTAATCTTATATTAGCTTCTTTTTCTCATTAAGTCAATTCAAGCAGACCCATTATTTTCCTTTTTCTTGTTTTTTACGCATACTTTTTCTCTCTGCGATTTTTTCATAGACATATACTGACATTCTGATGACCGTTGCAGCATCCGGCAGCTTCTTCCGGACGCATGGCAGCACAAGACAAAAGCTATTGCATTCAATATCTGCAATAGCTTTTGTCATTATTTTCTATTCTGCTTTATCATTATCCGGTTCTATCGTCTTACTTTGTGAATTCTACGACGACTTCCCGTCCGTCTGCCACATTTTCGAACATCCCCTTGATTACTTTCTTTGCATTCTCATCTGCATTTTCAAGGAATCCATATTCGTCTGATTCTGCTTTTTTCTTTGCCTTCTTTTCTGCTTCCCCGACTAATTCCATGACTGCCTCTTTATCTACACTCATAATTGCGAAGTTCGTGTCATAGATCTTCAAGTCACTGGACTTGATCTTGATCGAATCTTCATCGATCGTGCAGTGCGGGATTGTGATCGTAATCTTGTCATCGGTCTCTTTGATCTTTGCGTTCTGCACATCCAGCCCGGCAGTGATGGTTGTTTTATACTGTACCAGGAACCGGTTCTTATTGAGCAGCAGGATGGTTCCCTTTGTGCTCCTGAATACATCTGAGATGATCAGCTTCTGTGTGGTCAGCTCTGCAGCATCTTCCAGTGTAGACTCCGGTGGGCGGCGCTCCATCATCGGACTGGTGATATACTTGTATGCAGATATCGAACCGATACTTATCACAACTGCGACTGCGCCCTCAGCGGTCCATTTGGCAAACTGCATCTCCACCCGGCTCTCACCTCCCCGGACTCTCTGTGCGCGCATGATTGCTTTAATCTCCGCTTCAACGGTTTAGTTGATTAAATTATTTTTCTATAAATTAGCACAACATTTTTTATTGTCAACATATTCTGAAATCTCTTTTGTATTTTTCGAAATACACTTTGTAAAATACTATCTTTTTTTTCTTCGATGGCGTTATAATAATCCTGGCAAATTTGAGCTTTGTACGAGGCAGCTTTTGTTCTTACAAAAATTGCGGATGTACTTTTTAATTTTAATGACAAATTCAAAATACAGGAGGTATTAATCAATATGACTATTACAGAAGATATCAAATATGTTGGCGTGAACGACCACGACATTGATCTTTTTGAAGGACAGTATCAGGTAGAGAATGGTATGGCATACAATTCTTATGTGATCACGGATGATAAAATTGCCATTTTTGATACCGTTGATGCACATTTTTCAGAAGAATGGCTTGCAAATATAAAAAATGTGCTCGGTGATGCAAAACCAGACTATCTGATCATTCAACATATGGAACCTGATCACTCCGCAAGTATTGGCATATTTATGGAGAATTATCCAGATACCACAATTGTGGCAAGCGCGAAAGCATTTACCATCATGAAGCAATTCTTTGGATGTGATTATGCCGAGCACCAACTTGTAGTCAAAGAAAAAGACACACTGGAACTTGGAAAACATACACTTACATTTGTTGCAGCACCTATGGTTCACTGGCCAGAAGTCATTATGACTTACGATTCCTATGCAAAAGTATTCTTCAGCGCAGATGCATTTGGAAAATTCGGTGCATTGGATGTTGAGGAAGACTGGGCTTGCGAAGCAAGACGCTATTATTTCGGAATTGTTGGAAAATACGGCGCTCAGGTGCAGGCACTTCTTAAGAAGGCTGCCGATCTTGATATCCAGACCATCTGCCCACTCCACGGACCAGTACTGAACGAAAATCTGGACTTCTATCGGAACCTGTATCAGACATGGTCTGCTTATGAGCCGGAAGATAAAGGCGTGCTCATTGCCTATACTTCCGTCTATGGAAATACAAAGAAAGCTGCTGAATTACTGGCTCAGATGTTAGTAGACAAAGGCTGTGAGAAAGTTGCGATCACAGATCTTGCAAGAGATGACATTGCCGAGGCTGTGGAAGATGCATTCCGCTATGACCGCCTCGTACTGGCAACAACAACCTACAATGGGGATGTCTTCCCATTTATGCGAGAGTTCATTGAATCACTGACCGAACGCAATTACCAGAAACGTACCATCGGACTGATTGAAAACGGTTCCTGGGCTGCAACCGCTGCCAAAGTGATGCGTCAGTTATTTGAAAAGAGCAAAGAAATCACATTTACAGAAACTACTGTAAAGATTATGTCAGCGCTCAACGAAGAAAGCACAACACAACTTGAAAACCTGGCAGAAGAGTTATGTAAATAAATAAAACTCCTTAAAAAATGTTGAATGACAGTTTCAGTTGTCGTTCAACATTTTTTGTATCCTAAGAGATAAGAATGGATATACAATCATCAACGGTACAGGAAATTATTATACAGAAGCGCAGACCCGAGAGCAGACTCGAACCGACATAATCGTGGATTATTTAGGAAAACAGCATGTCTACCAAACAATTCACATGTTCTTTCCTTTAGTGTATCTTCCGCAATATATTGTTTCAACATATTTTAATATATTTTTCGAATGTTTTATTGTTATTATAGAATATTTTTGATGTAATGTTTTTAGGTGCTATCACACACTGACGTGTGTATGGCGGTTCGCTTCTCGCGGAGAGTTATAGCTCCGATTACATAGATTCATTTACTAAAATCTTTGGAAAGGAGATAAGATTATGCTAACCATAAATGACCTTATTACAGTAATCTCACTGTGTGCGACTTTTTATAGTCTTGGGTATATGCATGGAAAGCATAACTCCAAGACAGAAGAATAACCGCCCATCGTCCTGCAAACATGAGCGGTTATTCATAACCCATTAATATCAGGCGAACCGTCAGCGGTAGCACCTTTCTTATTCTTTTGATATATCTATATTAACATTAAATATAATATATGTCAATTCAAGAATTCCTTTACATTCTCACAGTGGCCTATTCTTTATCCCCAAGAACGCAATTAGGGACATAGTCAATCAACGCTTGACTACATCCCTTGTTATTAAAATGTCAATTCCATCCTCGTTCCTTTTCCTAATTCACTGTCTACATGAATCTTTGCATTGTGCAATATTGCGCCATGTTTTACGATGGATAGTCCCAGTCCGGTTCCGCCAATTTCTTTTGAATGGCTCTTATCTACGCGATAAAACCGCTCGAAGATCCGTTCTTGTTGATTTTTAGGAATTCCGATTCCTGTATCTGTCACGATAATCTTCTTTCCATTCAGTGTGTTTCCGACCCAGATGCGGATTTCTCCACCTTCTTTGTTATATTTGATGGCATTTTCGCAAATATTGTAGACCATCTCATCTAGAATCTGCCGGACTCCATTGTAAATAACGGATTCTCCGGTCAACTCCATGTGGACTTTCTTCGCCGAAGCCTGTGGTGACAGACGGCTTATAATTTCTCTCGTTAGTTCATAAAGATCTACATCTTGTCTCTCTAGTTCGACTTTTCCTTCGTCCAGATGCGATAACTTGATAATATCTTCTACCAATGTAATCAATCGCCTTGCCTCGTTATAAATTTTCTCTGAGAAGCGTGGCATATCCTCGGGTTTCACAATTCCACTCTTCATGATCTCGGCATAACCTGAAATTGAAGTAAGTGGTGTTTTCAGTTCATGAGATACATTTGCTGAAAATTCTTTTCGCATATTGGCAATGGCTTCTTTTTCTTTGTTCTGCTTATCAATGCTCTCAAGAAGCGGTGTCAGCTCTTCATAGACTTCGTTTTCCAGAGGTTCCTCCAGATCCAGTTCATTAATTGGTCGAATCAGCTTTGCCACCTGCTGTCTGGAAAGCAGATATGCAAATGCAAGAGCCACAACTGCTATCAATCCCATAATCGGCAGGATTGAAATTGCTGTGTGAAGTGCTGTGTTCATAGTCTTGGATACACGAAGTACATTTCCATCCGGAAGAAGCTTTGCATAATAGAACATTTCCTTGCTCATCGTCATGGATCTTCTGACTTCCTGACCAGTACCATTCTTATGGGCAGCCTTGATTTCCGGACGATTCTTGTGGTTCTGTAAAGTCACCGCGTCTTCCGTAGAATCGTACAGAACATCGCCTGCCGGATCAATCAAGGTAATTCTTGTATTCTTTTCTACCTCGTCCATCTGCTTTAAGTAATCTGTCCCGGATATCTCGATTGCCTTTACAATATAATCCGCTTCCTGACGCGTCTCCCGCTCCATTAAACCTACATTCTGTCTGTAGATAACCAGTGTGGTCAGCGCATATGCCGCCAGAAGCGTCACTGTGATGACCATGATCATACTATGTTGAATTTTGCTTCTAAGTTTCATATGCGTACCTTTCCAAGCGGGCTTGCGCCTCGCTTTGGGGACGGGTGAGCCTCTTGAGCGGGCTTGCGCCTCGCTTTGGGGACGGGGCATACTCGCCTTGGCTCCGTTGCTCCCGTCCCCTTCCCGTCTCCTGTGTTCTACTACTTTATCTTATTCTGACATGCGGTATCCGACGCCACGGACTGTTTCGATCTTCTCTCCGCTTTTGCCAAGTTTTTGTCTAAGTGTTCTTACATGTACATCGACAGTTCTCGTCTCACCGTCGAAATCGTATCCCCAGATGTCTTCCAGCAAACAGTCTCGTGTCATGACAATGTTCGGGTTCTTCATAAGGCGCTTCAAAAGTTCATACTCTTTGAGCGTCAATGTCACAACTTCTCCATCTGCAGTTACTTCATGTTTTTTCGTATTCATCTCAATGTCACCAAGAACAATGACGTCCTGTGGATCCTGTATATCTTTCTGTGTTCTTCGAAGGACTGCTTTGATCCTGGATACAAGCTCCATCATTCCAAATGGTTTGGTCACGTAATCGTCTGCCCCGGCATCCAGTGCTTTTACTTTATCGTATTCTGCACCTTTTGCTGTCAACATAATGACCGGAATATCACGGTTCTTCGGTGACGCTTTTAATTTGCTTAAAAGCTCCAGCCCATCCATTCCCGGAAGCATAATGTCTAATAAGATCAATTCCGGTGTCTCCAGTGCCAGCGCTTCTAAAAATTCCTTTCCATCCTCAAAACCACGCGCTTTAAAGCCCGTGGTCTCAAGTGTATATATGACTAATTCTCGAATGTTACTATCGTCTTCTACACAAAATATCATACTTTGCTCTCCTTGTGGATTCCTGTAATTGAAAATTCTACCCACTCTGCAATATTGGTCGCATGATCTGCAATTCTCTCCAGGTATTTTGCGACCATAATCAGATCAATGGCTTCCTTTCCACCTTCTCCGCTATTCTTGGAAATGTAATCGATCAGCTGTTTTTTATTTTCCTCGAACATCTCATCTACAACATCATCGTATTCAATAACAGCACGTGACAACTCCAGGTCTTTTTCCACATAAGCATTCACACTGTCCCGAACCATCTTTGCTGCTGCTTCAGACATCTTCACAATAACCGGAATATCTGCTGCCTCAGCCTTCTTTTCAGAAATAATAATCTCCGCAATATCAGATGCCTGATCTCCGATTCGTTCCATGTCTGTGATCATCTTAAGTGCCGCTGAAATCTGGCGAAGATCTCTTGCTACCGGCTGCTGCTGTAACAGAAGCTTTAGACAAAGACGTTCGATGTCTTTTTCTAACTGGTCAATCTCTTCATCTGCCTCCTGGACAGATTTCGCCTCATCAATCTTACCATCTTCCAAAGCCTTCGTTGCTCTGGTAATTGCAATCTCACACATCTCTCCCATATGGGTCAGCTGGCTGTTGAGACGTTCCAGCTGCATATCAAACTTATTACGCATATCTTAACCGAACCTCCCTGTAATATAGTCTTCTGTACGTTTGTCAGAAGGAATAGAGAATAATTTTTCTGTATCGTTATACTCGATCACTTCGCCCAACAGGAAGAATGCAGTATTGTCAGATACACGGACAGCCTGCTGCATATTGTGAGTTACCATGACAATAGTATAGTCTTTTTTCAGTTCCATCGCAAGGTCTTCAATCTTCGATGTTGAAATCGGATCCAGTGCAGAAGTTGGTTCGTCCATGAGAAGAACTTCTGGCTGCACCGCAAGGGCTCTCGCAATACAAAGTCTCTGCTGTTGTCCACCTGACATCCCAAGAGCACTTGTCTTCAGCCGGTCCTTACACTCATCCCAGATTGCTGCATCCCGCAATGATTTTTCTACGATATCATCTAGTTTTGCCTTGGAATGAATTCCGTGAGTTCTCGGTCCGTATGCGATATTATCATAAATACTCATTGGAAATGGATTTGGTTTCTGGAATACCATTCCAACACGTTTTCTCAAAAGGTTTACGTCGATTTCTTTGAAAATGTCTTTGCCGTCTAGACGGATATCTCCCTGGATCTTGCATCCCTCCACCAGATCATTCATCCGATTCAGAGATTTTAATAATGTTGATTTTCCACAACCGGAAGGTCCGATAAATGCAGTGATCTTATTCGGTTCAATCTCCAGATTGACATCCTTCAGTGCATGAAAATCGCCATAATATAAATTCATATTTTTTATACTGATTTTGCTCATATTTTTCTCTCCAATTATGACTTTGTAAGTTTTTTCGCTACGACTCCGGATAATGTATTGATCAGCACAACCAGTACAAGCAGAATAACTGCTGTCGCATAAGCCTGATCCATATACAGTCCCTCACTTGCCAGATTGTACATGTGGACTGCAAGAGTTCTACCTGAACCAAGAAGGCTGCCCGGAACTTTTGCAACCGTACCTGCTGTGTAGATCAGTGCTGCTGTCTCTCCTACAATTCGTCCGATTGCAAGAATGACACCGGCCAGAATTCCGGGAATTGCAGACGGAAGTACAATGCGAAATACGGTACGGAGCTTTCCGGCACCCAGTCCAAAGCTTCCTTCTCTGTAGGAATCCGGAACAGCCTTTAACGCTTCTTCAGTACTTCTCATGATCAGCGGAAGAATCATAATTGCCAGTGTAAATGCACCGGCTAAAATAGAAAATCCCCAGTGACAGGTTGTTACGAAAAATAACATTCCAAACAGACCATATACAATAGAAGGGATTCCCTGCAGTGTCTCTGTTGTCAGTCTGATGACATTTACAAATCTATTTCCACGCTTTGCATATTCTACAAGAAAAATCGCGGAAAAAATACCAAGTGGCACCGCAATGAGCAGTGAGAAAAATGTCATGATCACCGTATTAATAAGCGCCGGCATTAAAGAAGCATTTTCCGAATTATAATGTAATGAAAAAAGGGAAGGCTTCAGATACGGAACGCCATGTACAAGAATATACACGATCAAAAATATCAACACTGTAAATGTAATGATCGCCGAGAACATGACCAGAAGCATGACCAAAAGTGATCCCGGTGTCTTTAAATATGATTTTGCTTTTTGTTTTAATGTTATTTCATTACTACTCACGACTGTTCCCCCTGTTCAATAACGCTACGCAGAAGTTGATGATCAGAATGAATACAAAAAGTACTACACCTGTCGCAATCAGCGCTTCTCTGTGAAGTCCTGCTGCATATCCCATTTCAATTACAATATTTGCCGTCAGTGTACGAACACCTTTGAAGATACTTCCCGGCATTCTTGCCTGGTTTCCGGCTACCATGATAACTGCCATCGTCTCTCCAATCGCACGTCCCACTCCAAGCACCAGTGCTGCAATTACACCAGATTTTGCTGCCGGAATGACAACACGGAAAATTGCACGTTCATGTGTTGCCCCAAGTGCTACCGCACCTTCATAATACTGTGTCGGAACTGCATGAAGGGAAGACTCTGTCAGTCCGATGATTGTAGGCAGTATCATCATTCCAAGTAACAGTGAAGCGGTTAAAATACTGCTTCCGTTTCCGGCTGACCGAATCAGCCCTGCATGATGTAAACTTTTTCCAAATGTGCGGATTGCCGGTACAAGAACAACCAGTCCAAAGAAACCATATACAACAGAGGGAATACCTGCCAGTAATTCTGTTGCCGCTTTTAATGGTCTGTAAATCCGTTTCGGACAATAAAATGCCATAAATACTGCTGTGAGAATTCCAATCGGAACTCCGATGATGATTGCTCCTGCTGTAACATACAGACTTCCTACGATCATAGGAAGAATTCCATATATATCGTTGTTCGGTCTCCAGATCACTCCCGAGAGAAATCTGCCAAATCCAATTTCTTTCATTGCAGGGACACCATTTGCAAAAAGAAAAATACAAATGAGTGCAACCGCCAGCACCGAAGCGCAGGCGGCTATCAAGAACACTCCCTGCATGAATTTTTCAGTCCATGCTTTTGATTTCATATTAGTTCAATACCTCATCCCATGTAAGAGCTTCACCTGTATAGATTGCTTTTACCTGATCACTTGAAAGCTCATCTGCTGTATTGTTTTTGTTTACGATTACTGCGATACCATCTGTAGCAATTACCTGATTGTCAAGTTCTGCTGCCTCATCATCTTTCAACTCACGAGATGCCATACCGATATCGTAACTTCCGTCGATTGTTGACGTCATACCTGTTGTAGAATCTGTTGTCTGAAGCTCGATCTCTGCATTTTTATTCACTGCTTTGTAAGCCTCGATCAGTTTCTCCATAACCGGTGATACAGAAGAAGAACCACCAACTACAATTTTACCTGAAGGATTGCTTCCGGAAAATGCTGCTGCGCTGTCATCTCCGATGTAACCATTCTCAGATACAACCTGCTGTCCTTCTTTGCTCATGATAAAGCTGATAAAGTCTTTTGAAAGTTCATTATCAGAACCTTTTTTTGTAGCAATATTGAATGGTCTTGCTACTTTATAATCTCCAGATTTGATATTGTCTGCTGTAGCCTCTGCTCCGTCGATTTTAAGAGCTTTAACACTATCATCAAGAGATCCTAAAGATACATAACCGATTGCATAATCATCACCTGCTACTGTTGTCAGCATAACAGATGTGCTGTTTGTAATCTGTGCCTCTGCTGTTGTGTTATCTACTTTCTGTCCGCTTGCATCTTTCTCTTCTATACCGAACAGCTCGATAAATGCTCCTCTTGTTCCTGAACCGTCTTCTCTGGAAACGATTGTGATATCTGATGATGTGTCAAAATCTGCACTTGCTTCTGTCTTGGCATCACTTCCTGTAGAGTCGGCACTTGAATCAGAATTTGATCCACCACATCCAGTTGCCAGTCCGGCTACCATTCCAACTACTGCTGCCATTGCAATAAACTTTTTCAATTTCATTTTCGTAATCTCCTTTTGTCTTGTACAATAATTTTTTCTTATTATTTACCTCGTCGACAGTTATTATCATAAAAGGAGAATGTAAAATCAAAAACGGGCGATTTGTAAAATGTTTGTAAAGTATAGTTTTCGTGTATAAATAAGAGAGCATGCCTCTTCCTTCCCTGTGCAAACCATTCCGATGAGCCATTGAATACGAAAAACGTGCCAGTATGAACTAGCACGTTTTTTATGTCTCATCTTCATTGCACAGTAGTCAGATCGATGCATGCTCTCTTATATTACACTACGACTTCCACTGCTTTTCAAAGCATTTTATGATATTCCTATTCTATCAAGACATTACTTATTGTTTTAGAAATATTATATTGATAAAATATATTTATTTTGTTAAAATATTTTTAGGTGTTACTACACGTTGACGTGTTGATGGCGGTTCGCTTTGCGCGGAGAGTAAAACATAGCTCCGATTACATAGATCAATTCCGAAAGGAAAATCTGGGAAAGGAGAAATATGCCTATGCTGACCATTGGTGACCTTATCACAGTGATTTCGCTGTGTGCGACTTTTTATAGTCTTGGTTACATGCATGGAAAGCATGATTCCAAGACGCAAAAATAACCGCCCACACCCTGACAAGTTAAGCGGTTATTTTTTTAATTAATAAATCAGGCGAACCGTCATCAGTAGCACCTTTTCTAATATTATATTAACAGTCTGCTTATTCTATGTCAAACATTTTATTATTCAAGAATGCCTCGGCATTCTTGCTGCGAGGTGCGCGTCATGCAATTGCATGACATACTTCTACTGCGCACCTCTGCAATCCTGCCGGAGGCTATATCAGCTGGGGGATTGACTCCCACCACTGATACCAGCTTGTTTCTCACCACCTATAGGTGGGAGTCATCTCCCAGCTGATATATTACTTTCGACTATACTATAGTAGACATATTTCTTTTCTCACTGGCATTAATTTTCCACTTTGAGTTATCAACTTTCAAACTATATCCACAATAGGAACAGCAGCCTTTCTCATCCGGAACATAATTGGCGCCACAGCTTGGGCATTCTTTTTCTATTACAATGTCCTGTCCTTTTGATTTTAATCGATTTGGATGTAGTGCTCTTGAAAGCGTCCAATTTTCTTTTTCGTTTTTCACGACAATATGCTGATCATTTTCCAAAATAGTCCTGCGCAATTTTGCACTCACTGAAATTGTCGTTGTATCTTCTGTATTTTCTACGCTTTTTATTTTTATATCGTCAACAATATATGTAAGTAGTTCCGGTGTGAGTACGGATTTATACAATGCTTCATTGATGTTACTTGCCAGCCAGCTTTCGTCATATCGGACAATCTGTTCTTTCAACTTTTCCTCTTTCTCTAATTTCGGAGTTATGAAAGAGAGCATTCCAAAAGCTACTAAAATGGTCAATACAAATGCAAGACCAAATGCAAGATACATATTTGAGATGAAGCGTATACATGGAACTGCCGGTAAAAATAGTGCCAGGATCAGTCCGCCTGTGTATAACAGATTCCTTGCATTCGGATCTGGGAGGTGATAGATTCGAAAATCTTCTGTCTGCCAATCGTAGAATTGACTCTGTATAAAGGCGCCACAATAAGGACAATTCGTTTCGTTTCCTTTTAAATTTAACTGCGCACCACAGCTTGGGCAAATCATCTGTGAATATTCACTGTAAAATGTCTGTTCCTTTTTTCTGTCCTTATCTGCCTTATCTGTATGTCGAATGTGACGTGACTGACGAAGTAATATCGCACCGTAAGGATAGATTGTTTCATGAAGTACTTTTTTCTTATCTTTGCTTAGATATTTGTCCGAAACAGACGCTTCTACGATAACTTCTCTCCATTCACGTCCAGCATCGCTCCAATGTCTGAAATCTTTCTTTTTTTCATTCTTCTCCGACAATTTTAAATTTGTAAAATGAAATTGTCTTGCCAGACCTCTTTTTTTCAGTTGCTTTGTCTCGTGCTCTATCTTATCCTGAAAAGTACGATCCATTCGAATTCTGCTATTTTGCAAACTGCCGCCTTGCATAAATGCCAGCAGACCTTCCAGTTCATCGGATATTTTTTTTGGTATTCCCTTATCTTTTAAAGTTGCTGTCTCTGGTTTTGCTAATTTTCTTTTTACAACCGGATACCAGTAATTCGGCAATAGATGCTCGAATTTCCATTCAAATGCATTACTTGCAATTTTTACGCCCAGTATAACCGCCCATGCAAGTGCGATTTCAACTGCCCCAGCCCATATCATTGACATAGAATCACCTCTTTATTACAAACATCAGTACACCGCCAAGCATAAAGATCAACGAAATCGCAATACTAAAAATCTGCAATCCAATCCCTGCGACACCACCTTCTTTTATTGCAGTTTCCATATCCATTTCACCTTTCATCAAATATTCCGTCATTCCAGGTGCTTTTTTTAACGTTTGTCCGTCTTGAATACCGATAGCCGTCACCTTATCGCCATCCTTGAAATCTGCATAACTATAAGAATAGCGGATATCATTTTCCAGATAATATTGGTAAGATCTTTCTGTCTGATCCAGTGGTTCTATAAAATATCCCTGACTATATGATGGATCCGATACAAAGGCGTAACCAAGTTCTTTTAACACCTGTTCATCATAGTCTTTCCAGGTGCCGTTCATTCGGATCATATGGATAAAATCCTCGGAAAGCGTGTATCCGCCAACCATTCCTTCTCCTATATATTCCTCCGAAGCCCCCTCTTGATTCCACACTAACTTTTCCTTCCAACCATCCTCATCATTTTGTTTTCTTTCATACTCCGTCCTCTCTTTCTTGCGTGAAATACGAATACTGTCTAAGGTAAGCCCCATTTCATCATCATACGCCGGTTCAACGAGCTTAAAAGGCGCCGATACGATAACGGCTTTTCCATCATTTGCCGGATCTACCGTATCTGTCGTGACATAGACGGCTTCACTTAAAAGCTTCTTTGCCTTTGAATCATCTACAAAAATCATTTTTATTGAAGCAATCATCAAAAAAATTCCAATACATATAAATAAAATTCCACCTAATATTCTTTTTACCATGACCCTTTCCTCCTCTCCTATATGATTTACCTGCCATGAATCTTTTTTCTTGTGATAAGCCAAGTATTGTTTTTTTCATTGTATCATGAAGAACGACTCCCACAAAAGCAAAATCCACCTTCAAAAATACACAGATTTTTGCCTCAAATTTCGTCAATCATTTTCCTGAAAATTAGATCTTTCTATCCTTGTGGATGCCTTACAAACCTGTTATACTATTTCAACTAAAAAAGACAAATCATCCAATATTTTAAAAGGAGGTTGCCTTATGAAAAGAAAATATTTATTACTCTTAACAGTATGTTGTTCCTGCCTGTTGGCTGCATTTATATGCTCCGGCTGCAATAACCGTGACTCGTCTCAAAAGCATACCGACGTCAAGAATCATACATCTGCAAAAGAAACGGTCAAACCTTATTCAGACTTCAAGTATGCGGATCATTTCAACCGTTCCAACCTTTCCCTGACTGACCGTTCTATGGATTCTATCGATATCGATACCTTTAAATCTACCTTTAATGAATTTCATACCGCTCTTGACAGTGACGGTAATGAAGAACGGATTCTCGGTCTCTATGATCAGTTATGTGAACAACTGAACATGCTTTTGACTGATGCGACTTTAGCTCAATATGCGTATTATCTGGATACCGAAAGTCAGGAAAAAGCGGAACGTTATCATAGCAAAGAATCTGCCTATACTGATAGTTTTGAAAAAACCTCCAGTCTGTTTCAGCGTGCCTTATCTTCCCAATACTGCGATGTCTTTCGTTCTTACATTGGAGAAGATAAAGCCTCCCGGATAGAAAATTCACTAATCTATTCTGATGAAGCAATTGCACTGAAGCAACAAAAAAACGAATTAATCCAACGTTATGAGGCTCTGATCACACAGGGCGCCAAAGAACAAGAACTCAAACAGCTCTACATTGACCTTGTAAATACGAACAATGCTTTTGCCCGGTCTTTCGGTTATGCCAATTACCCTGATTTTGTCTATGCCGTTGAATATGGTCGTGATTACACAATGACCGATCTAAAGAAAATTGAAAATGAAGTGAAAGATAATTTCATACCTGTATTTCACAAATATGTATCTTCCGTCACTGAGGATGATTCTATTTATGTTGTATATGACGAAAACCATGACCGTGGAGAGGAAAAAATCCACCGGCTTCGCAAATGTATTCAAAAAGTCTGTCCTGCACTGGAGGAATCCTTGATTCATTTGCAAAAAAATACTTTGTATGATGTCGAGGCGTCTTCTCTGAAATATCCGGCCTTGAGTTTTTCTGCACCACTGCCTGCCTACAATGATGCTTATATTTACAGTTCTCCATATGAGACCGTCTCCGATTATTCAACCCTCCTGCATGAATTCGGACACTACAATTATTATTACCACAATCCTGCTCATCCATTTGATTCTCACGATATAACCGATGTCTCAGAGATCATGTCGCAAGGATTAGAATTAATCTGCTATGATTATTATGATACCTATTATCCGGAATGTGGCGATACCCTGGCTTCCTTTGTTATTTTTGATATGATGGCTTCTGTTGCAGATGGATTTACAATAAATGAAGCGGAATATCGTTCCTATACGACTCCGGATCTGGATATTAAAAAACTGGATCAGATTTGGGAAAATGTCAGTGATGAATATAACAATTTCATCAGCGATGACACATCCTGGACTTATATAGATCATGTTTTTGAAGAGCCATTTTATTATATAGGTTATGCCACCTCTGCCCTCGCTTCTTTCGAACTGTTTTTAGAATCGCGGGTTGATTTTCATTCCGGTGTTGCCAAATATATGACTCTCACCACAGTTCCTGCCGGGACAAAATATCAGGAAGCACTCACAATTGCAGGACTGAACAATATTTTTGAACCTGGTACTATCGCAAAAATATCTGAAGATCTTAGCAAGAAATTTGATTTGAAGAAATAATACGTTTCATTATATTTTTCTGCCGGAGGCTTTTTGTATAACAGAAAATGCAATTTCCTGTTATACAAAAAATGGATGCCTCCTGTAAATTACAGGAAAGCATCCATGCCAAGATTGTTTTATTGTTTGATTCTTGATACGACTTTAATATCTGCGAATGATGTAAGCTGCCACTTATCGACCTGGTTTTCTACGTTATACTTACATTCCTGGGTCATAAGTTGTAATGGTTTTCCTTTTACTTGTACATAGTAAGTTTCTCTTGTGGATATGACGCAGTTATTGGCGTCTGCATATGATACGTCTGTCAGTTCATAGGAATCCAATCGTTCTGTAATATCACGCAGAACATATTTTTCTTGTTCTGTGTATATCGGGCTTCCATTTTTCAAATATCCGGATATCAGAGAAAAATCGGATTTATTCATGGCGCTGTCGAAGTTCTTCAGATAGCCTTCTACTGCTGCCTGAGGACCGTCTGTGTATATATCCCTACTCTTGGCACTCATAAGAACGTTCGGAGTGTATGTGTATTCACATTCTCCGCCATAATCGATACTGTGGTATCCGGCTTGAATATTTGCGGTATCCCCGACAGTTGCACCTGTATTATCTTCAAATTCCACCAGATAGAGCTGTTTTTCCATCTGATAGATTTCTTCGTATATCTTATCCATGGAAGTTACATCGCTGACATTATAATACATACCTCCGGTCTGAGTTGCAATATCATTTACATCGGCATAATCAATGGAACCGATTCCAATAATAAATACCGGTACATGATAACGATTTGCAACATTTACCACATCTTCTTTTGTACAGTTACTGTAATTGTCATTTCCATCAGTAAATGCAATCACACATCTTGCACCGTTCTGTGCTGCTACACGTTCAACAGCTGTGTAAAGTGCATCGTAAAGACTTGTCATATCACCTGTAACAAGATTATTGATATCATTGGTCAATGTTGCAGCATCATCACTGAATTCCTGTTCCAGACATACTCCGGTTGAAAATGATGTCAATTCCACGAGATCTCCTGCGTCAAACTGCACGCTTCCGACAAAATCCGACATTACCTGTTTTGCCTCGTTTAGGGGGGAACCATCCATACTTCCACTGACATCAGCTACCATATCTACTTTCAACGCTTCTTTTTCGTTCAACTGGTTCGCTGATTTCACGACCTGTTTTACATACTTTGCATTTGCATCCTGCTTATTGATATAGAAAAATGCATCATCCAGATTTTCAATTACATTTCCGGTTGTCTTATCTTTGATACTCATATATAGTTTTACAGTTGGAAATTCACTGGCATCAATCTGCTGGATGGATACGACTGCTTGATTCTTTGGCTCTATGTACTGGTACACGATCTGATCCATCTTGGAAAATGCTTCCTTAATAGCTTTGTAATCTTTTTTCCCTTTTCCAGTCAAATCCTGAATCTCTTTCAGATTCTTTTTATATCCGGAGACAACATCGTCCCCGGCATCTTTAAGATCCAGTCCCTCATACATCTTTACCCGGTCTTCTACATAGCTATCATCTGCTTTTTTCAAATCCTTCAGTGTTTCTTTTGCAATCTCGACTGCATTTATAAGTGACTCCGGATTTTTCTGCTCAATCGCATCGTTACAGTCATGAAGTGCGTTTTCATATTCTTTGTAACTATCCTCATCTAACGCATACTGCTCTTTTTCTTTATTCATGGATTTGTACTCATCCACTGCTGTGTTGTACTCATCCAAATAATTTACAATCTTTTTCAGCTTATGAAGATCATTTCTTTTATCAGAAATGCTGAATATTCCAAAATCATCCCATTCATCCACAATTTCGTTCATTTCTTCCGTGTACTGTGGGATTCCAGCTTTTTTTATTTTCACAGCCAGCTTATCTTTCTGCATATCAAGGCCGACCGTTCCGTATAAAATTCCGCCTACAATCAAAATAATTGCCAGCACCGCAATCAGAACAAGTGGTAATTTACTTTTTTTTCTGGATTTCTTACTTTTTTCCGGCTGTTCATAGACCGTATCAGTCTGATTTTCCGGTATTTCTACCCGGTTTCCACAGCTTGGGCAAAATTTCACTCCATTTTCCAGTTTCTTTCCACACTTTTCGCAAAACATTTCGTCTCTTCCTTTTCCAGTTCATATTTTACCAGGTCCAAAGATCTAAATCATACAATTTCCATGTTCCACCATCATCAATGTAATACAATGTATGTTCTGCATCTTCTGTCTCTGTCTCTCTCTCCTTGTCTCCATCATAGTAGACATAATTCTTTTCCCATTGAGCATCACCTTTGAGCGTCACCTCAATCAGTTGTTTCTGATCTCTTGTGATCATCTGTGCCTGAGCCTCACAATTCGTTATTGTATAGTTCAAAAACTCCCAGCTGTTATTTCCATTTTCAAAATAATCGTCCCTCGCACTCTCATATTTTCTGATTGCAGAATCTTTTTCATCCGCATACATATTATTCAAAATATCGAGATCACTGAAACGTTTGTTTGCGGCAGCTCCCTGGAAAATGTTGTTCAGATCTTTTACTGCCTGATCTGCCATCTGTTCCACCGTAGCCTTACTGTATCCGGCTGTCATAACAGTAGGTTCATCGTATGACTCAAGTACAGCACTTGTAGTCTCAATGTCAGAACCGCTGATTTCTACATAATGACTTGTTCCAAATATCTTCTTAATGGTATAGGTATCCATTCCTTCAATCTCATCCTGGGATTTCAGTTTTGAATCTGGTGTAATTCCATCAATTTTAATCTCTGCACCTTTCGGAACCGCTACAGAAAAGTTTTTTGAAAGAAATGTATCCGCTTCATCAACTTTCCATGTAAGACCTCTTCTTTTTACCTTTACATCGATTCTCTGGACGCCATTATCGCCTTTGTATTTTACACGATATGTGTTGCTTGTCTTTTTGCGGATCTTCTGAACTTCCAGATCCTCATCCCATTTTATTCCATTGATAGTCTGGGAAGTAACAAATGCCTGCTTTGACATAAAGTCTCCGGAATCATTAAGATAAAGTGTATCATAAACCTGATTCCAGTTTCCGTCACCCATCCCTTCCGCATAACGCTCTACCACACTTTTGACGCTGAATTTTGCCTGGAAGACCATAATGAATATTAACAGACTGATCATTGCGATAGGTATCTCTATCAGAAGCATCTTATTTATCTTCCCAAACGACACGCTTTTCTTTGTTGTTTTTTCTCCTGTTTTTTCATAAGAGGTTTCCTTTGGATTTATACTTCCCGGCATTCCTGTAAGTTTCGTTCCACAGTTCTCACAGAAAGCCGCACCCTCTACATTCTTATATCCACATTCTGGACAAAACATTTCTCATCCCCCCTGTTACTCATACTTCTTGATGATTTCGATGTTGGCACGTTCCACATCATTCAATCTGGAATCTAAATTTGCATCGAACTCGTCCGGACTAATGGTTCCGTTATACCAGCTCTTGCTGTCAAAATACTGCTGCAGTGCCTGGTCGTTGAAACGTCTTCCATGCATGGCAAGATTTTCATTTCTTCCAATTCTGAGCTGGTCTTTTGATATTCCGGAACCCTCTGCATCTGTTAGAAGTACTGAGGAACTATTCGGGAAAATGTAATCTTCCGTGTTCTGTACTGTCTGGGAATCCTCTGTTGTCTGTGAATCCTGCATTTCGCTCTTCTCATCTGCACTTCCAGTCCCACCAGCATTCACAATAATATCTTTGTCGATTGCAATCGTCTGAACTTCCCCCTCATCTGAAAGCTCTGCTGCCTCTCTTGCAGCTTTAATATCCTTCTTTGAAACAGCAGTCTCAACTTTCTTTCCTCCACCGCCAAATATCCCTATTACAATGCTTCCTACAAGTAATACTACAATTATGACCGTCAGTAACACTACTGGCAATTTGTTTTCCTTTGTCTGTTCCTGCATAACTTTTGTTCCCGTCTTTCTTTTCATTATTTTTATAATCCGGAGACAATCACCCATTTTCCATCTACTTTGACCACTACAAGTGTAATATCCTGTGTATCTTTTTCTCCGTCTTGTTTTAATGTTGCCTCTGCTTCCAGAATATATCCCGCCTTTGCATCTTCAGCAATGCTGTCCAGAACATAATAATCATCAATCAGAGTTTCTTCCAGATCTTTTTTTGCAATTTTTTCTTTATCGGTAACTTTAATCGTAATTTTATAATCACTGTCCATATCAAACATATAATCTACAATATCATCCGCCATCCATTCTGCATACTCATCCGGCACTGCTTTTTTCATCAGATCAATATCCTGCTTATTGAATGCTTTTTCCATGTATTTGACAGGTTTTAAATATGCCGGTGACAGAACGGCTTTGATTCCGAAAATTACAAGCAAAATTACAAGAAGCGCTGCCGGGATTGCAAGCAGCCATAAATTTTTATTTTTCTTCACTGGTGCAGCAGATCCTGCCATCTGCTGATACTGCATATCCTGGGCAGTAAATCCCTGCTGCTGTGAATACACTCCTTGTCTCTCTTCATTAGTTCCTGCTGCTGTTGCCGCACTCTGTGCGCTCTGTACCTGCTTTACCGGGTTTCCACACACAGAACAGAACCTTGCTCCTTCTTTCAGCTCATTGCCACATTTTGAACAAAATTTTGCCATAGCTGTTCCTCCTTACTCTCTTCCTTATCTTCTTTTTTCAAGAATGCCTCCGACAGTCTCTTTTAACCGAATTTCAGCTTCTTTAGAACTCCCCTAAACTCTTGCTCCACATGATGTACAGAATAACGCATCTTCTTCCAATGGTGCTCCACATTTTGCACAGCATGCCGGATTTTTTTCTGTTACCGGCTCTTGCGTATCGTCTACTTCAGTCACTGTTTCCTCTGAGACTTCAGCCACTGTTTCCTCTGAGTCAACTTCCTTTGAGTCAACTTTCTCGGATTCAGATTCCTCTGGCATAGCCTCTGCTACTGTCGTTTCAACTACCTCGTCTGCTTCCGGCACTGTATAGGTCATTGGCTGCGCCGGCTGTGCATTTAACCGATTTCCACACTCCGTACAGAATAAGGCTTCCGCGTCATTCAAAGCTCCACATTTGTCACAACATTTTCCAGGTGCTGACTGTGCCGGTGCAACCGGAGTCTGATTCAGTGGCGCTCCACAACTGATGCAGAATTTTGCACCTGCGTTGTTACCAAATCCACACTGCGGACATTTGTTTGTAGCTGCCAAATTATCCAACTCCTGCTGATATGCCGCATTTTCTGATTTCAGACGATTAATCTCTGCAAATAACTCCTGATATTCTGTTCCCTCTTCCTGTCCGTGTGCTTCATAATATTTCAGACCAACCTGGTAAAGCAATTTATCTACCATCTTATCATTGTTCTTGATCAAATTTCCCAATCTGACATTCTCCGTTGCATTCTTCGCTTTCTGAGACACTTCCTGTCCTGCTGTTGTAAGTGAATCTTTCATTCTGTCAAAAAAAGCCATAATTATTTCCTCCTTAGTGTCAATATTGTTCTTTTCTGCTGCCTCTTTCTATGTCTAATAGGCATTTTTATCTGTGATAACTTTGTTGTTTCTACTATACCACATTTTCACATACGCAAAAAGAGACAGGATGGATTTCTTTCCACTCTGTCTCTTTATATCTTTTTTATAATCTCTTATAATACTTTTGATAAAAATTCTTTTAATCGTGCATCTTTCGGATTTTCAAAGAACTCTTTCGGAGCCGCTTCTTCTTTAATAACTCCCTCGTCGATAAATACAACTCTGGAAGCCACTTCTTTTGCAAATCCCATCTCATGTGTTACAACTACCATGGTCATTCCTTCGCTTGCAAGCTGCTTCATCAGTTCCAGTACTTCACCTACCATCTCTGGATCAAGTGCTGATGTCGGCTCATCAAAAAGAATGACATCCGGATCCATAGCAAGTGCACGTACAATTGCAATACGCTGTTTCTGTCCACCTGATAACGTCGACGGATATACATCTGCCTTATCTTCCAGACCGATTCTCTTAAGAAGGGACATTGCCTTTTCCTTCTCTTCTTTCTTGATCTGCTCTTTTGTCAGACCTGCAAGTGACGCATCTGCCTCACCTTTTCCGAATAATTTCTTTCTCTTTGCTTTCTTCAGATCCTGACATCTTGTGTAAACCGGTGCAAGCATAATATTCTCAATGACTGTCTTATTATTGAACAGATTAAAATGTTGGAATACCATTCCCATATGACGGCGGTGAATATTAATATCCACCTTCATATCTGCAATATCTACACCGTTAAAAATAATCTGTCCGGACGTCGGATCTTCCATACAGTTCAGACATCTTAGGAATGTACTCTTACCGGAACCGGACGGTCCGATAATTGCTACGATGTCCCCTTTATTGATGGTTATATCGATGCCTTTTAACACTTCGACATCACCGAAGCTTTTTTTCAGATTAATTACGTCTATCACTCTTCTTCAGGCTCCTTTCCATCAATTTTATCAGTAAGGAAATAATCAATACCAGTGCAATATAAATCAGTGCCATTACCAGGTATGGAACCATGAATTCATAGCTGTTACTTCCAATATAGTTAAATGCAACATAGAGATCTGCTGCTCCTACAAAACTTACAACTGAAGTCTCCTTGATCAGGGAAATAAACTCATTTCCAAGAGTCGGGAGAATATTTTTTACTGCCTGTGGAATCACGATTTTCATCATGCTTGTCCCAAAGCTTAAGCCAACTGCACGACCGGCCTCCATCTGTCCGGAATCCACAGACTGAATTCCACTTCGCATAATCTCTGATATATATGCACCACTGTTGAGTCCGAATACAAGCATGGCCACCTGTACTCCTGTAATTTTCAGTCCGATGATTGGAAGTAGTACATAATAAAATACCAACAGCTGAACTACCATAGGTGTTCCACGAAACAATGCTACATAAAAGCTGCAGATGCCATTCAATACTTTTGGCAATGTTTTATACTTTGGAAGTACACGCACTGTTGCAATCAAAGTTCCAACAATGATACCAATGATTAAACCTGTCACTGCAATTAACAGTGTATTCTGCAGACCCTGAATTACTTTTGCATAACCATTCTGTTCCACAAAAATCTCTATAAACTTGTTTACTTTCTGATCAAAATTACCCATAATCTCTCTCTTCTTCTAATCTATCACTTGAGATTTACTGCATCTCGTTGATAGATTCTGTAATAGCTGATGCAGGTGCTGCATCGATGATTACATATGTGATGTTTCCATTGAGCATATCCTGAACTGCAAGGGAACCACTCTTATATGTTACACACTCTGCAGGAAGTCCAGGGAAATCCCAGTCCTCGCTTCCTTCTACATAATACTGACCTGTTGTTCCGGCCTGAACACCAATCTTGTCAGATTTCTCTGTCTTAGCCAGAAGTGCTGCTACATCGTCTGCGCTCTTGCAGTCATCAAATGTAGTGTTGTCGCTTGGTACGATCAGTCTCTGTGATGCTGAATAGTAAGAATCTGTAAATGTTACATACTCTTCTCTCTCTTCATTGATTGTAAGGCCTGCCATAGCAATATCACATTTCTGCTGGCTTACAGACAGACATACTGCATCGAAATCCATGTTCTCAATTACAAGCTCTTTTCCAAGCTCATCAGCGAGAAGCTTAGCGATCTCCATATCGATTCCGTAGTAGCTGTCTCCCTTTGTATACTCAAATGGTTCAAATGCTGCATTTGTAGCAACTACAAGCTGATCTTTGGAGCTGTCGAGTTTTGCAGATTCAACTGCCTCTGGCTCTCCGCTTCCAAAATATTTGTCACAGATTTTATCTAATGTTCCGTCACCTTTAATTTTCTCAATAAATGCATTTGTCTTCTCAAGAAGCTCTGGCTGAGTCTTATCTACTCCGAATGCATACTCTTCATTTGTAAGGTCAATATCGATAACCTTTGCTGTTTTTGATGATGAACCGCCCTTGGCGCTGTCCTTTTTGTCTCCTGATCCGCCACATGCTACTAATGAAAGCGCACATGCTGCAACCAAAAGTACGCTGGTTAATTTTTTCATTTTCATAACCCTGTCCTCCTAAAATTTTATTCTGCATGATTATACATATTTATTGCATAATACATATTTTAACACGTTTCAGCTAAAACTCAAGCCTATTTTTATCCAAGCAGCATCTTGAATAGTGCTACCAGAATAATTAATGCACCTAATATAATTCGATAATATCCAAATACTTTGAAATCATTCTTCTTAATATAGTTCATCAAGAACTTAATCGCAATGACAGACATTCCAAAAGAAACTACACAGCCAAGCATCAGGAATCCGAATTCTGCTGCTGTAAAGTGGAATCCGAATTTGATAAGCTTCAGTGCACTTGCTCCGAACATGACCGGAATTGCCAGGAAAAATGTGAACTCAGCTGCCACTTCTCTGGATACTCCGATGATCAGCGCGCCGACAATTGTTGCACCTGATCTTGAAGTTCCTGGTATCAGTGCCAGCATCTGGAAAGCACCGATCCACAACAGCATCTTAATATCCAGTTCAGAGATTCTGCGAACAGTCGGTTTTCTTCCTTCATTACGGTTTTCTACTATAATAAATAGTACACCATATACAATCAGCATCACAGCTACCGGAAGCGGCTTATAAAAAATCTTATCCAGAATATCATCGAAAAGCAATCCCACTACAGCGGCCGGTACACAGGCAATCAATACTTTGATCCACATCTGCCAGGTCAAAAGCTTCTGTTTTTGAGTCTTCTTTGGTGAAAACGGATTCAACTTATGAAAATACAGAACAACGACCGCCATAATAGCACCAAGCTGGATGACTACGTTGAACATCTCCATAAAAGCATCACTGAGTCCCGGTTTTAAAACATTCCCCACCAGAATCAGATGTCCTGTACTGCTGACCGGAAGCCACTCCGTGATTCCTGCCACGATTCCGAGCAAAATGACTTTCAATACGGCTAACATTAGTTACCCTCCTATTCAGTTTTTAATATGTATTTTTCTATTAATCTTGCCACGCCTTCTTCATCATTGGAATCTGTCAATCTGTCTGCTGCTGCCTTCACTTCCGGCATTCCATTCGCCATGGCA
>ENA-OQKP01000534-OQKP01000534.1-human-gut-metagenome-genome-assembly--contig:-NODE-534-length-29148-cov-5.118018_pt1 | contig 29148 bp, 24 predicted proteins | sample MGYA00242780_ERZ504802 | MGnify/ENA primary metagenome ERZ504802 (study PRJEB26092, sample SAMD00036406) | human gut metagenome | host: Homo sapiens | study: EMG produced TPA metagenomics assembly of... | reverse complement strand
CTGCTGAAAAAGGAATTGGCAAATGGAAAATTGATGATCGGCGAGTCGGCAGGCGCAATTATATGCGCTCCAAGCATCCAATATATCGAGCAAATGGATGAAAAGCCGGAGGACTACTCACAAGAAGATGATGCAGGGATTGATTTGATTGATTTCTATGTTCTTCCGCATTATCTTACAGCACCATTTAAGAAAGTTACCGAGAAAATAATGACTGAGTTTTCGGATTTGAATCTATGCCCAATTAACAACCGTCAGGGAATTGTAATTGATGGTGAAGATTCAAAGGTTATTTGCAAAGACTAATTTGAAAATTCCATTCTAATAAATTGCATGATAACTTAGAGTAAAAATGAATACCCATTAGCCGGAAATGAATAGAAAATGAATAAAAGTGTGGTGTTTCGTATAATTATGAGTTAGTATGCATCAGACACACTTTTGTAAAAAGGGAGTTTAACAAAGAAAAAATGGCGGAAATTGCAGTGAAAAAGGTGTTGCGAAATTACAGGGAAAGTGATACCCTTTTAAAGGCTCAACTGAAAACTTGCAGCATCTGGAAAAGTATGTATGATTGTCAGGTCAATTTCCCGAGATTTCTTAAAGAGGGAGAATGAACGATACCAGGAATACATATTGGGAAGTGGGGTGAAAATCCCCCGCAGCTGCCTCTACTGTAATTATGTGACTGATGATAATACAAAGCAGTCACAAAGGGGACAAAGGACAAAATGTCACTGCGAAAGCGGGAAGACGTCCGGAGGATGAAACATAAGCCAGGAGACCGGCCAGATGTCTGACAGAGGAATTGTCTGGGACAGGGACGATTACCTTTCAGTCTGCATAGGTGTGCAGAAGATATGGCTCTGTTATGCAATTTATGATGGAGAGCGCAAACGGATCCTGATAAACAGCACAAAATGGAAAACCAGCTGAAAAATATACAGGATCGCAGACTGAAAGGAGACATAAAAATGAGAAACAGCAAAAGATGGCTGGCAGCGATCTTAGCAAGTGCAATGATCGCAGTAACAGGCTGCTCTGGTTCCGCTTCCAAGCAGGAGACTACAGCAGCAGAAACCGCAGCAGCACAGACAACAACAGCACAGGAAACGACAGCTGCTGCAACAGAAGCAGAAGCGAAGGATGGGGAAACTACCATATTCGTAGATGACCTTGGCAGAGAAGTGGAACTGGAGCTTCCAATTACCCGTGCTTGTGTTGCGAACCGTTATAATAATGAGCTGATCCGTGCCGTAGGAGCCGGTGATGCAGTAGTTGGTGTAGATCAGTACACCTCCCAGGACCCGGTATACTGGCCACAGTTTGGCGAAGATGAGACTTTTGGAAAAGATGAGTACGATTATGAAAAAATCGTTGCGTTAGATCCACAGGTACTGGTAGTTCCAAAGAACGGCAAAGTGGAAGAATCTGTTGAAAAACTTGAATCCTTTGGTATCAAGGTAGTAGTTATCACAGGCTGGGATAACTCTGATGTTCCCAAGCAGATCCGTCTTTGCGGAGAACTTTTTGGAAAGAAGGAACAGGCAGAAGAACTGGTTGATTTCTACCAGAAGCCGGTGGATTATATCAATGAGCAGTTAAAGCAGGTAACAGACCGTAAGAAAGTATACTGGGAGTATGGCAATGATTACAGCACCTGTATTCCTGGAACCTCCAACGATGGCTGGCACAATATGATCCTTATGGCTGGTGGTATCAATATCTTTGGTGATGCTTCTTTAGCAGGAAAGGATATTGATCCAGAGCAGATCTTAACAGAAGACCCGGATCTGATCGTAAAAATCTATGCTGGTAAGAATGTAATCGGAAACAGCGGCGTATTTACAGCACCTCCACAGGAAGAATTTGCTGAGAAGGCAGATGAGATGCTGCAGCGTCCAGGCTGGAAAGATCTGAAAGCTGTTAAGGAAGGTAATTTCTACCTTAATACAGCATTTATGAGCGGTGGCCTTGGAAAGATGATCGGTGCAGCATACATGGCAAAATGGCTGTATCCGGATCTGATGACCGACTTAGACCCAGATGCTATCTTTACCCAGTGGATGAAGTATCAGGGATTTGAACCAAACGCACCTCATTACTATCACGTACCTGCACAGGGTTAATGAATATGAGGGTGGATAATAACCAGGAAAAAAGAAATTTAGCAGGTGATTATCTGCGTAGAGCCAGGAGAAAGAACATTCTCCTGGCTGTTCTTCTATTAGTGTTGCTGGTGGCAGCTGTATGGGCCGCTTGCCTGGGGGTAGCTCAGCTGACACCAGACCGTATGATCGTAACATGGATCCCTTCTTTGAAGGGAATGTTTGAAGGAATTACCCCTTTAGATGCCAAAGAGCAGAACGTGCTTCTTATGTTAAGACTTCCCCGGATCGCAGCAGCTGTGATCGCAGGAGCAGGACTGGGGATTGCCGGATCTGGTATGCAGGCGATTACAGGAAATCCGATGGCAAGTCCCTTTACAACCGGCCTTTCCAGTGCTGCAGCTTTGGGAGCGGCACTGATGATCCTGTTTGGCGGATTTCCGGTATGGATGCAGAAAGGAGCTACAGTGGCAGCTGCTTTTGTCATGTCCGTGCTTTGTGCGATCATTGTTTATACAGTGGCAAGCTATAAACAGCTTCGGCCGGAAGCATTAGTCCTTACAGGAATTGCCTTAAATTATCTGTTTAATGCCTTAAATTCCACTATGCAGTTTGTGGCAAATGAGCAGCAGCTTCCGGCGATCGTACACTGGTCTTTTGGAAGTCTTACGGCAGTGACCTGGTCTGATATCGGGGTCATGTTGTTCTTTTTTGCAGTATCTTTTCCAGTATTTATGAGCCAGGCATGGGCATTTAACCTGTTAGATGACGGTGGAGATGAAACAGCAAGAGCTTTAGGGGTAAATGTAAAGCGAACCAGACTTCTTTGCGGAGGCGCAGTAACTTTATTAACTGCATCTGTGGTCAGCTTTACCGGTATTATCGGCTTCGTGGGCCTGGTAGCGCCTCATATGGCACGTATGCTCATTGGAGGAGATTATCGTCATCTGCTTCCTTACTCTGCCGTAACGGGAGCGTTCCTGGTACTGGCAGCAGATACGCTGGGAAGAAATGCCTTTTCACCTACAACAGTGCCTGTGGGAATCGTTGTTTCCTATGTAGGTGTTCCGTTGTTCCTATACCTTATCCTTCGGGAAAGGAGGAAGAGCCTGTGATGAAAGGAAAAAATGACATCATAAATGGAAACATGGTGGATTCAATATCCATGAAGGAAATTACCCAGGGAAATATGGCAGAAAATATGAATGCAGCTGAAAAGAAAAACGACCTGGAAGTATCTGGGATCCAGTTCCGCTATGGCAGACGGGAAATTTTAAAAGGAACCGGCTTTTGCGCCCGCCGTGGGGAAGTATGCCTTTTACTGGGGGCCAACGGAGCAGGAAAATCCACGTTATTAAAATGCATCAACGGTCTTTTAAAACCATCTGCAGGAAGCATTAAATGGCTGGGAAAGGACACAGAACCTCTTTCTCTCAGGAAAAAGGCAAAGATTTTTGGCTATGTTCCCCAGAATACACAGGCCGGATTAAGCCTTACGGTTATGGAAACAGTCATTTCCGGACGCCTTCCCTTTTCTGGGGGAAAAACAGGAAAGGAAGATGTGGAAAAGAGCGCCCAGGTGCTGGAACAGTTTGGATTGTCGGATTATGCTTTTCGCCAGATGGGTCAGTTAAGCGGCGGCGAACGGCAGAGGATCCTGATCGCCAGGGCACTGGCAGGTGATCCACAGGTGCTGCTTTTAGATGAACCTACCAGCAGTCTGGATCTTCGCTATCAGTATGAGGTGATGGAACTTCTGGTAAAAGTAAGCCGGGAAAAAAATCTGGCAGTAGTGGCAGTGATCCATGATCTGAACCTGGCTCTTGATTTTGCAGACCGGGTAGCATTGCTGCATGATGGCCATGTGTTGGCTGAAGGAGATACCAAAGAGGTGATTACACAAGGGCGGATCAAGAAAGCCTGTGGGATACAGGCAAAGGTCCACGATCTGGGAGACCGGTGCGTGGTATTGCCGGAGAAGTTATAACTGCTCTGGCTTGTAACTTATTTTTCTGTAAGCAGCGCAGTTTTAATTGACGAACATAAGTTCTTTCGATATAATTATTTTAAGGAAAGTCAGAACACATTTAAGGCGGCTTACCCTTCTGTACTAAGGAGGGGCTTAACCCTCCGGAAAGGAGGGCGATGCCAATGTATGTTACATATTCGGATTTAATCCAGTTTGCAATGTTCATTGTCAGCCTTGTTGGTCTTTTATATGAGATCTTCAAGGATAAAAAATAAAGCCGCCACTACTCACAATAGTGACGGCGGTCTCCTAAGAGACTAGGTTATCTATTTAGGGTGAGCCATTGTGTTTCTGGCTTTTCCTTATGCATAGTGTAACATATTGAGCATAGATTTGCAAGGCTGAACAGTAGCAAAAACTGTTATAATTGTTGCAATATTCAGAAAAATTCTTATTGAAAAAAATTCTAAATTATTGTAAGATGTAGGAAATGGGTCATCCATTTTTCGTGGATCGGGGGCACCACTTTTCACGAAAATAACAGGCGCCGGAATATTTTATGTGTATCCCGGCGACAGATAGAAGAATAACCAGAACGCTTGTGGATATAACATCTGCAGGCGTTTTTTTCGTCCTTAAATGTATTCTGGAGACCATGGTGAAGCTTATTTGCCTATTATTGTGCAGAAATTGCGGTTCCAGACAGGATTATTGCCTGCGAAAGGAAAGGAGGAAAAGATTGTGGTAACGATCAATGGAGAAGAAAAACAGGCAGCAGGAAAAACACTGTATGCTTATCTGACAGAAGAAGGCTATGATACAAGCCGTGTAGTAGTGGAACAGAATTTAGCGATCATTCCCCAGGATCAGCTTGAAAGCACCCAGATCCGTGAAGGAGACCAGATCGAGATACTTTGTTTTGTAGGAGGAGGCTGAAAATGACAGACATGCAAGAAAAAATGAAGGCTCTGATCTCAAAAGAAGAACTGGACCGTGCTTTTGATGCCAGATTCCCAAAGGAAATGAAAGAAAAGTTTTCAAAAGCCCATGTAGCAGTAGCAGGTCTGGGAGGTCTGGGATCCAATATTGCGGTGATGCTTGCAAGAAGCGGGGTGGGACATTTATTTTTAGTGGATTTTGATATGGTAGATGTAACAAATTTAAACAGGCAGATGTATATGATCCCTCATTTAGGCAGACCGAAAGCAGAAGCGCTGCCTGATATACTGTGCCAGATCAATCCATATCTGAAATACGAGTCAGTATGCACAAAAGTAACACCGGAAAATATAAAAGAATTATTTGAAGGTTACCCCATTGTTTGTGAAGCATTTGACCGTCCGGATCAGAAAGCCATGCTGGTAAGAGAGCTTTTAAGCCAGTTTTCAGAAACCATTGTAGTTTCCGGAAATGGAATGGCAGGTTTTGGAGATACCAATAATATACAGACGAAACAAATGATGAAGCGGCTTTATGTATGTGGGGACCAGAAAACAGATGTAGGAAATGGGACAGGTCTTATGGCACCCAGAGTGGCAGCCTGTGCGGCCCACCAGGCTAATAAGGTATTGCAGCTGATCCTGCAGTCATAGAGTAAGCAGTTGAAAGATTTCAAACATATGTGAAATACAAAGTGGCAAAAATGTGGAAAGAGAGGCAGATAACATGGAAGATAAGCTGGTTCTGGGAGGAAAGGAATTTAGCAGTCGTTTTATCTTAGGCTCAGGAAAATATAATATTAATCTGATCAAGGCAGCGGTAGAACAAGGGGGCGCTCAGATCATTACTCTGGCATTAAGGAGGGCAAACACCCAGGAAAAGGAAAATATTCTGGATCATATTCCAGAAGGAGTAACTCTTCTTCCTAATACTTCTGGTGCCAGAAACGCAGAAGAAGCAGTACGTATCGCCCGGCTGAGCAAGGCCATGGGATGTGGGAATTTTGTAAAAGTAGAGATCATGAGGGACACAAAATACCTGTTTCCGGATAATTATGAAACAGTGAAAGCCACAGAGATCCTTGCAAAAGAAGGTTTTGTTGTCCTTCCTTATATGAATCCGGATCTGAATGTGGCAAGAGACCTGCAAAATGCCGGTGCAGCAGCCGTTATGCCTTTAGCTGCGCCTATTGGAAGCAATAAAGGTCTGGCAACAAAGGCTATGATCCAGGTACTGATCGATGAGATCGACCTGCCTATTATCGTAGACGCAGGCATCGGCAAACCATCCCAGGCATGTGAAGCAATGGAAATGGGCGCAGCAGCAGTGATGGCAAATACGGCAATCGCTACTGCAGGGGATGTACCAGCTATGGCGAATGCCTTTAAGCTGGCTATTGAAGCAGGAAGAAAAGCTTACCTTACAGGAATGGGAAGAGTCCTGGCAAGAGGCGGTAGCGCCTCTGATCCGCTGACCGGATTTTTGCGTTAGGAGGCTGCGGACATGAACGAAGAAAATCAGGTTTACTTTGTAGACAGCGACAAGCTGCCGGAAGAAGCGCTGAAGCGTAAACACCGTTTGGAACAGGATCCGTCTTTCCGTACCAATCATATGGAATATATGGAAGGGATGGAAGTGATCCAGTCTGATATCAAGGATAAGGTAGAAGCGGCTATGAAGGCCTTTGACTACGATGCGTATACAGCAGCGGATGTAGAACGTGCCTTGTCTAATGAAACATGTTCCATAGAAGATTTTAAAGCATTGCTGTCTCCGGCAGCGGCTCCTTATCTGGAAGCCATGGCAAGAAAGGCAGAGGAGATCACAAAAAATCATTTCGGCAACACAGTATACATTTTTACACCTCTTTATATTGCCAATTACTGCCAGAATTACTGCATTTACTGTGGTTTTAACTGTTATAATAATATCCGCCGCAAAAAGCTGACTTTGGAAGAGACAGAGCATGAAATGCAGGTGATCGCAAAAACAGGCATGGAAGAGATCCTGATCCTTACAGGAGAGAGCAGGAAGTATTCAGATGTAAAATACATTGGAGAAGCAGTAAAGATCGCCTGCAAATATTTCCGCAATATCGGCATTGAGATCTATCCTGTGAATGTAGATGAGTACAGATATCTGCATGAATGTGGTGTAGACTATGTAACCGTGTTCCAGGAGACTTATAATACAGATAAATATGAAACACTGCATCTGATGGGACACAAGCGTGTATGGCCTTATCGCTTTGATGCCCAGGAACGAGCGCTGATGGGCGGTATGAGAGGTGCCGGTTTTTCTGCTCTTTTAGGATTGGATGATTTTCGCAAGGATGCTCTTGCAACGGCTCTTCATGTTTACTATATCAACCGGAAATATCCTCATGCAGAGCTGTCTTTAAGTTGTCCAAGGCTGCGCCCTATTGTTAATAATGACAAGATCAATCCAAGAGACGTAGGCGAAAAAGAGCTTTGTCAGGTTCTCTGCGCTTATCGTATTTTCCTTCCATTTGCAGGCATCACTGTTTCCAGCCGGGAAAGCGCTGCTTTCAGAAATGGTATTACTAAGATCTGTGCAACTAAAGTTTCAGCCGGTGTATCAACAGGGATCGGAGATCATGAAGAGAAATACGAAGGTAAGGAAGATGCAGATGTAGGAGATGAGCAGTTTGAGATCAATGACGGCCGTTCCTTTGCCAGCATGTATGAAGATATGGAAAAAGGCGGTCTTCAGCCGGTGCTGAATGATTATATTTATGTATAGACCTGTTCAGTAACAGAATAGACAAAAAGAGACAGAATGTCATCTTTATGGTGGTTTTTGAGGTTCAGAGTCCAATATTGTAAAAAGTGTGACTGAAATCGTAATAGAAAAGTAATAAGAAGTTGTGCTATACTAAAATCAAGTTAAGAAACGTCTAAAAACAGATGACAGGAGAAGGATTGCTGGTCATGCAACGCATGAACAGTAGCAGAGAAGGAAACAGGTCTGGGAAATCTGTGGGGTACAGGCGGCAGTAAAGGAGAAATTCTATGAAGAAAACTGGAAAGCTATGGGTAGCACTTATTACAGCACTCAGTCTTGCTATGCCGATGAATGTATGGGCAGATACAAAGATCAGCAGCATTTCCCTGAAGATCGATTCTTCCATTGAAGCAGGGGACAGTAGCACAGATGTGGATGTAACTACTTCCTCAAGATATTACAGCGTGGATGATGTAGAAGTTACAAATGAGCCTTCTGACGAGTGGAAGAGCGGCGCCAGACCGAAGATCAAGGTTACATTATCTTCCGACGGGGATGCTTATTTTGGAACAGGGATTTCAAAGAGTGATATTTCTGTCAGCGGAAATGATGCCAGTGTTACATCTGTCAGCCGTTCCGGTAAATATGAACTGACAGTAAGCCTTACACTGGAAAAGCTGGATCGGGATTCCAGCGATTACGACCTGGATGTAACAGGGTTAAGCTGGGATGATTATGACGGCACTGCAAGCTGGGAAGAACCGGAAGATGCAAAGAAATATGAAGTACGTCTTTACAGAGACGGCAGTACGGTTTCTTCTGTGGTCACTACTTCTGACACCAGTTATAACTTTGCCAGCTATTTTACAAAAAGCGGTGATTACACCTTTAAAGTGCGGGCCATTTATAATTCATCCAATAAGGGTGATTGGGAAGAGTCTGATGAGTTAAGTGTTTCTTCTAGTGAAGCAAAAGATATCCGGGATAATGGAAAATCTTCCAGCAACACACCATCCAACACAGTAAACGATGACGGCGGCCCTGGAGATACAAACAGCAGCAAGGGCGCATGGCTTAAAAATGACGTAGGCTGGTGGTATTGCAACGCAGACCGCAGCTATCCAGTCAACCAGTGGCAGTATATTGATAATTACTGGTATTTCTTCAATGCTTCCGGTTATATGGTAACCGGCTGGGTACAGTGGAAGAATGTATGGTATTATTGTTCTGACTCCGGCGCGATGCTCACCAATACCCGCACACCAGACGGATATTATGTAGATGGAAACGGAGCATGGATCCAGTAAAGCGCTGCTAAATTAAATAACACGGTAATTGTAATGGCAGAGTGATAGACTTAGAGTTTTTCACTCTGCTTTCTTATATACAAATAGTGAAAAAGGATTGCTGTTTACCCAAAATTATTTTATACTGATAAACGTAGAAAAAAATATATAAATGCTTAGAGGTAAATATATGAATCCGGCTTTGGAAAACTATGTGGCAGTTGCGAATATGATAGCAGATACCTTTGGAAATCACTGCGAGGTTATTTTGCATGATTTTTCTATTCCCCAGAATTCAGTGGTGTATACAAGAAATAATGTGGTGACGAACCGACAGGTGGGAGAGAGTTTTACGGAATATTTTGTAAAAGAAGTTCTGTTGTCCAGAAAGTTTAAGGATGACGTTTCTTCGAATTATATTATGAAAGGCGCTGACGGTCAGACCATTAAGTCCTCTACGGTTTTGATACGTGATCAGGCAGAAAAGGTAATCGGCTCTCTTTGCGTAAATATAGATATTTCCTGCATGAAGGAGCTGATGGAAAAATTTACTTCTATGATGGGGCTTGAGGAACCGGAAGAAGAGGAGGAAAAGGATACGGGGGAAGAAGTAGCCGTTTTGCCTAATATCCAGGAGATTGTAGACGATATTATTGAGCATACCATTGGGAACCAGAATATAGAAGGAATGTCACGGGATCAGAAGATTGACCAGATCCGTTTTATGAATGAGAAAGGCCTTTTTCTGATCAAAGGAGCAGCTGATAAAGTGGCTGAGCGGATGAATATTTCAAAAGTAACAGTGTATAGTTATCTGGATGAGATCCGAAAGGCAAGATAGTCTGTTTTGGATAAATGAAAAAATACTCCTTGAATAAAAAAATCTACAAACATCTGGATAAAAGCGGAAAAAAGAAAGAAAAATTATAAAATATCGCCATAACATAGAAAAAATCTTGACATAACATAGAAAAAGATATATATCATAAATATACATAGAAAAAAATCTACAAAACAAGGTGCAGGAGGAAATAAGTTATGGCAGAAGTAAGATCAGTGGCAACAAAATATTCCGTGCGTGATGGAGGTCATTACACTCCGGGAATGATCCATAATGGAACTTTATATATTTCCGGTCAATTATCCATTGATCCTGAAACAGGAAAAGTTCCGAAAGGTGGATTCAAAGCAGAAGCAAGACAGGCATTAGCCAATCTGAAGATGGTTTTAGATGCGGCTGGAGTTGATAAATCGGCGGTTCTCCAGTGCAGAGTGTATATTCCGGATGTTGCGTACTGGCCGCAGCTAAACGAAGAATATGCGGCCTTTTTTGGAGAACATAAGCCAGCGCGTATTGTAGTTCCGTCTAATAATCTTTATAACGGCTGTCTGTGTGAGATTGAAGCTGTAGCAGCCTGCGATTGATCGTAGTTCATTCATTTTTTTATGAGAAGATGTTATAATAGCTATCAGAATAAAGCGAAGATACCGGTTCTGATAGCTATTTTGTGTTGGGGAGGGATGATAGAAAAAGGAGAGTTTGTATATGAAAAAGATTGCTGTGATCGGTTATGGAGCCCTTGGAAAAATTTTTGTGAAAGCAGCACAGGAAAAACTGCAGGATTTATATGAAATAGAGGGAGTTTTTGTCCGCAAAGCCATTGACAGAAAAGAAATTACCCATTCTGGGCTTAAGGCCTATGATTCAGTAGAGGAATTATTAGAAGGAAATGCTGAGTACGTGATTGAGATTGCAAGCGGACAGGCAGTAGAAGAAGATGGACTCAGGATTTTAAACGCAGGAAAGAACCTGATTATTACATCTGTTGGAGCGCTGGCAGATGAAAAATTGATGGAAGAATTAAGGGAAGCAGCCCAAAAAGCCGATAAGAAAGTAATGGTAGCTTCCGGGGCAGTTGGGGGATTTGATCTTTTAAGAACCTTCCAGTTAATGGGAAATAATAAAGCGAAAATTGAAAATTTTAAAGCGCCGTCCAGTTTAAAAGGTGCTCCCTATTTAGAGAAAAATCCTTTGTCAGAAGAACAGACACAGAAAATATTTACAGGAAACGCAAAGAAAGCCATTGAAGGCTTTCCTAAAAATGTAAATGTAGCAGTGGCTTCTGCCATTGCCAGTGTGGGTACAGAGGATATGCAGGTGGAGATCACAAGCTGTCCGGGAGAAAAAAATAATATACACCGGATCACCACAGAAAATAACCTGGGAAAAGCAGTGATCGAGATTACCTCAAAACCGGATCCTGAGAATCCAAGGTCCAGTATTATAACAGCGTGGAGTATTGTGGCCTTGTTGGAAAACCTTGCAGGATATATTCAGTTTTTTTAACCCGATTTTTTCATGGTGATGTTTTGCAGCGGGAAAAAACAGGATAGAGGAGAGAGAAAAATGACATTACAGCAACTAAGATATGTAGTGGAAACAGAGGAATGCGGTTCGATCAGTGACGCGGCAGAGAGACTGTTTATCGCACAGCCCAGCCTTTCAAAATCTATTCGCCTGCTGGAAGAAGAACTGGGATTTGCTTTATTTGTCCGTGACAGGAAGGGAGTGCAGGCAACCCCACAGGGAATGGAATTTTTGTGCTACGCAAAAAGGGTATTGGAACAAAGCGACCGGTTAGAAGCCCGTTTTGGAAGATCCCAGGAAAAAGGTGCCTATTATACAAAAAGGATCCATATATCTTCCCAGCCGGTTTACCGGGCGACGGAAGCATTTTCTGCTGTTTTAAAAGAATATGGAGGGGCAGAATATAATTTTACCCTTACCTGTGATCCTCTTTTGCAGGTGATCGAAAATGTATTATCAAGGAAAAGCGAGTTAGGAGTGATTTATTTTTATAGTGATGACTGGAAAATGCTTGAAAAAATATTTCGGGAGAATGAACTGGAATACATACCTGCTTATGAAACGGTTCCTGTTGCATGGATGTGGGAAAATCATCCTCTTTCCCAAAAGAAGAGCGTGACAGCAGATGAGATTAGCCGGTGGCCGGTGATCAGTTACGAAGCACTTTCGCCTGGAACTGCTATATTATCCGGAAATATTGATTTTGGGCATACCTTTTCTAAAAATATCTATTTGTCATCGAATTCAGATATTGCCTGTATTTTGGAAAGCGTAATGGGAATTTATATTTCCGGAAAAGATTTTCTGAAGAAAGAAAAAGGCATTGTGACAGTTCCTGTTTCTGAAGCAGGGAAAATAGAAGTGGGGATCATTAAATATAAAAATACATATCGCTCCAGCCTGGGAAGTCTGTTTATTGAAGAAATGAAGCAGATACAGAACAGGCGGAATGAAGGGGATGCCGCAGATCAGATCTCTATACGGAATGCCAGAATGGATGAATTGCCGTATATCATGGATATATTTGATTATGCAAAAAAATTCATGGCAGATACAGGAAATCCCTTTCAGTGGGATGAGCTATATCCTTCAGTGAAAGATATAGAAGAAGATATAAAACGAAATGAACTGTATGTTTGCGTGCAAAATGGAAAGATCGAAGCGGTATTTGCTGCAACCTCAGGAAAAACGATTGGTTATGATCATTTGATCGAAGGTTCCTGGATCAGGGATGAAGGAGAATATTTTACCATACACCGTCTAGCAAGCTGGGGGACACAACGGGGAATGGCGAACCGGTGTATTGCCTGGTGTGAGAAAAAGTGCCATGATCTGAGGGCAGATACCCATGAAGATAATAAGATCATCCAGCATATATTTGAAAAAAATGGATTTAAAAAATGCGGAAAGGCGATTATTTTTGACGGTTCAGAACGGATTGCCTATCAGAAGATTATAGAGTGAATAAAAGAGGTGAAGGGAGTTATATATGCTTTTGTATAGCTAAAAGCTATAGAAAAGCATATTTTTTTGATAATTTTCATGGAATATCATAAGAGTTAAAATAAAGATACAAATTTGACAGGCCGGTCAATGAAACAACGATTATATTCGTAATATGACACAGGAGGTATCATGGATATGGATAAAAAGCTTACGCAGGATGAAATTCTTGAAACTAAGGGACGTTGGCCGATCTTTGTGAAATTCTGTATGATTCTTATTGTTTTCAGTGCTGTGGGGGAACTGATCGGAACCTTAAAGATACCCATTGGACCAGGGAATCTGATCATTATGCCAATGGTGTGGGCAATGGTATTGGTTGTACTTATTACGCCTGACGCGTTGGGAAGAAAGATTGAGGCATTAAAAAGTATTTGTGGGGAAGAAGAAGTAGAGCTGGCAAAGCAGGCAATGGGCTTTTCTCTTCTTATCCTGGGAGTAAAGCTGGGAACAGCAGCTGGTCCTAATGTGAAAAGTCTGATTGAAGCTGGCCCGGCCCTGATATTGCAGGAATTTGGTAATCTGGGAACGATGATCCTTGGACTGCCTATTGCCATCGCTTTAGGAATGAAAAGAGAGGCTGTGGGAGCTACTGTAAGTATCTGCCGTGAACCTACTCTGGGTCTGATCAATAATATTTACGGTCCTGATTCACAAGAAGCAATGGGAACAATGGGAACTTATATGGTAGGTAATCTGTTTGGAACGATTTTCTTTGGCCTTCTTGGTTCCCTTGGTGTATTAACAGGGATTCATCCATATGCTCTGGCTATGGCCTGCGGTATTGGTTCTGGTTCTATGATGACAGCAGCATCTACTGCATTGGCGGAAACGGTTCCGGCTATGTCTGACCAGATCCTTGCTTATGCTGCGACATCGAATATTTTTTCTAATGTAGATGGAATGTATGTGGAATTATTTATTGCGATTCCAATGGCTAATTTCATTTATAACAGGTTGTGCAAAAATAAGAAAAAATAAAAAATAGAAAAAGCATAAGAAAAACGGATACAGGAGGAATGGTTATGAATATGGCTCAGAGATTTGTAAATTATTTTAAAATTTTGCTGCTTTGCTGTCTGGCAGTTCTAACGACCCAGCTTGTAAATAAGAAAGGCGATATTGATCTTGGAAGTACGGTTATAGGATTGCTTATGGTTACAGTTGTCTGTCTGGCAGCACTTTTGATCGGTGAAGTAAAAGCCTTAAAGAAAATACCGCCTTTTGCCTGGGCATCCCTTATCAGTCTGGTGCTTACAACTCCCTGGTGCCCTTTAAGTGAGTTGGTATTAAAATATACGGGAAATGTTTCTACCGGGCAGATCGGAACCGTGATCCTGGTTGTCGCAGGTGTTTCCATTGGAACAAGGCTGGCAGATGTAAAACGTTTAAGCTGGAAGATCGTTCTGGTCAGTATTTTTGTATTCTGCGGAACTTTCTTTGGATCAGCGCTGATTGCAGAAGTTATTTTGAAGATGAAAGGCTTAATCTAGGAATAATCTGACAAGTGAGGTATAGAGAGAATGGAAAAAGAAGAGTGGAAAGCAGCCGTGATCAAGGCGGCAGACCAGCTTAGAGAAGAAATCCTGGCGATGGGAGAAGAGATATACAAACATCCTGAAACGGGATATCGAGAATTTCATACAACGGAACTGGTTGCAGATAAATTAGAAAAATTAGGGCTTAAAGTTGAACGGAATATTGCCTATACCGGCTGCAAAGCAGTTTCCGAAAAAAAGAAGAATGGACCAACCATCGCAGTGCTTGGAGAACTGGATAGTCTGATCTGTATGGCTCATCCAGATTGCAATCCGGAAAATGGATATATGCATGCCTGCGGACATAATATACAGGTCAGTGTAATGTATGGAGTGGCGGCAGCTATGACCCGGTGCGGCGTATTGGACCAGCTGGGCGGCAATATAGAGTTTATGGCAGTTTCTGCTGAGGAATATATAGAGTTGGACTATCGTTCCCGCCTGAAAAAAGAAGGAAAGATTCAATATTTTTCAGGAAAAGCAGAAGCCATTCGAAAAGGCGCCTTTGATGATGTAGATATGGCAGTTATGGCTCACAATTATCCTATCAGTGAACAGGGGTATAAATGTTCTCCTGCCAGTGCCTGGAACGGATTCATTGGAAAACAGGTCAGATTTATCGGAAAACAGGCACATGCAGGGGGTGCTCCTTGGGATGGCATTAATGCTCTTAACATGGCCAACCTTGCTATGACGGGAATGCATTTTCAGAGAGAAACGTTCCATGATGATGATAAGGTGCGGATCCATGGCATCATCACAAAAGGCGGAGAAGTAGTAAATTCTGTACCAGATGATGTAGAAATGGAATTAACCGTCCGGGCCAGAAATATAAAAGCTTTGCAGGATGCAAATGAAAAGGTAAACAGATCGATTAAAGGGGCTGCCATTGCCATTGGAGGATCAGCGGTTGTGGAAGATACACCGGGACAGATGCCTTTAAAATACAACAAAGGTTTGGCAGATGCTTATACAGAAAATGCACGTTTGTTTTACAAGGAAAAAGAAATTCTTCCCTATCTTGACACAACGGCTTCTACAGATATGGGTGATGTTTCTTTGTTGATGCCAGTACTGCACAGCTTATCAAGCGGTATTAAAGGTGGCTTGCATTCCAAGGAATATTGTATTATAGATAAGGAAGACGCGTATATTACCCCCATAAAGATATTCTGCTGCATGCTGATCGATCTGTTGTGGGATCAAGCACAGGAAGCAGAAAACATTTTAAAGGAGTATAAACCGGATCTGACAAAGGAGCAGTACCTGGAAATGATGGATTCCATGGAAAAAACCATCTGTTATGGGACGGAAAATATAGAATAAAATTTGGCAGGGAGATTTTTATGAAATACACAGAATTAGATACGCCATCTTTATTGATTGACCAGGATATTATGATGGCTAATATTGGAAAAATGCAGAAATATGCAGATGTCCAGGGAGTGGCTTTGCGGCCTCACACAAAGACACATAAGGCACCTTATCTGGCCAAACTTCAAAGGGACGCAGGCTGTAAAGGCATTACAGTTGCGAAAATTGGAGAAGCAGAGGTTATGGCAGAAAATGGCTTGGATGATATTTTTATTGCCAATGAACCTGTAGGTGACATGAAATTAAAGCGGATCTTAAAATTAATGGAAACAAAACAGATTTCCTTTGGCGTAGACTGTCCGGAACATGTAGAGGCGGCAGACCGCGTTTTTGCAGGAAGCGGGAAACATGCACAGGTCGTTGTGGAGATCGAAGTAGGCGAAAACAGATCCGGTATTATTGAAGAAAGCCGTTTTATGGAGCTTCTTGACAGCATCCAGAAGGCAGAAAATGTAGACTTTCTGGGAGTTTTCTCTCATGAAGGACATTGCTACTATGCAGAAAATATGGAAGACTGCAGAGAAAAGTTTATCGTCAGCCAGAAACGTACCCTTCATTTTGCACAACTGGCAAAGGCTAGGGGAATGGAGTGCAAACGTGTCAGTATAGGAAGTACTCCAAGCCTTTTGTATCATTTTGAACTTCTTCCTGGAATTACAGGGTGCAGGCCTGGAACTGATATCCTTATGGACGCGTCTATGGCAAATGTGCTGGGAAATCTGAGAGACTGTGCGGCCACTATTCTGGCAACTGTGATGAGCAAACCTACAGATGAGAGGGTGATCCTGGATGTAGGGGCAAAGGGACTGACTGCCCAGGAAAGAACCGTTGGAATTACCCAAACTCCTGGAAAGGGAACCATCCTGGAATATCCGGATGTTCATATATTTGACGTTTATGATGAACATGCTATTATTTATAATAAGAAGTTCCATGACACGGTAAAGATCGGTGACACGGTACGGATCGTTCCGGTACATATCTGCCCGGCCAACAATCTGTATGACAAAGCATATCTGATCAAAGGCGGCGAAGTAGTGGGAGAATATCCGATCCTTTGCAGAGGAAAACTTCAGTGATATTGAAAATGCGAAATTCGCAGGAAAATGACGGGAGAAAAGAAAATGAAGATCGCGCTGATCCAAATGGGGGCACAGCCTAAAAAAGAAGATAGCCTGGCGATTGCCCGAAAATATATAAAAAAAGCAGCTGATGAAAACGCAGATATTGCAGTTTTGCCGGAAATGTTCAACTGTCCATATCAGACGGATAATTTTCCTGTTTATGCGGAATTTGAAGGCGGAGAATGCTGGCAGAGATTATCGGAGTACGCGGCAGAAAATAAAATCTATTTAGTTGGCGGAAGTATGCCGGAAAAAGACGAACAGGGACATGTATACAACACCTGCTATGTATTTGACCGTAATGGCAGGCAGATAGGAAAACATAGAAAGGTCCATTTATTTGATATTGCAGTTAAGGGCGGACAGTGTTTTAAAGAATCAGATACTTTAACAGCTGGAAACAGTATTTCTGTATTTGATACAGAATTTGGCCGTTTCGGACTGGAAATCTGTTACGATATCCGCTTTCCGGAATTTGCAAGGCTGACTGCGTTAGAAGGAGCGAAAATAATCTTTGTGCCGGCTGCGTTTAATATGACTACCGGTCCGGCACACTGGGAACTCACGTTCCGGGCAAGAGCGCTGGATAATCAGGTGTTTATGGTGGGCTGTTCCCAGGCAAGACAGGCGGAAGGCTATATTTCCTATGGAAATTCCATTATCACTTCCCCATGGGGAGAAGTGATCGGGGAAATGGATGAAAAAGAAGGAATGTTGATCCAGGAGATAGATTTAAAGCGTGTGGATGAAATAAGGGAGCAGCTTCCGCTGATCAAACAGAGAAGAACGGACATTTATTCTCTGGTAAAGAATCCCCATACGATATAGCTTATTGTGAGTCCATCTAAATGTTCTCTCGGAGTCTTTCATGCACCTGCCTTTGTGGCTGATTTTCCGCCAGCCGCACCCGAATTTCATCAACGTACGCACCGCGTACGCCTCAGAAATTTGGGCACAACTGACAAAAAATCATCTCACAAAATCAGGTACAGAAAGATTCCGAGAGAACATCTAACTTTCAGGCGGACAGCAGCTGTCCCGTTCCACCATATGATGAGGAACCAGGATCTTTGTTGCAGGAAGGTCCGGATCTTCAATATGGTTGATCATCTGGGAGGCGGCTTCGGCACCCAGTTGGAAAGAATTGATATCCACAGAAGTAAGCTGGGGAGAAGTCAGCCTTGCAAATAGTGAGTTGTTAAAGGAGATAATAGAAAGGTCACCGGGAATGGAAAGCCCCATTTCCAGACAGACACGTTCTAACGTTACAGCTAAAATATCATCACTGACCACTACAGCAGTAGGACGGTCTTTTAAGGAGAGAAGACAGCGTAAAGGTGCGCTGTCTTTTTCTGATGCAGTGATCACTTCTGCACAGTAGTCAGCTCTTGGAAGGATACCGTGGTTTAAAAGCGCAGTCTGGTAGCCGCTTTTTCGGTCTGCCGAGAAGATCATGGAAGTATCGCTTCCAATGTAGCCGATTTTTCTGTGTCCCATCTGATACAGATATTCGGTAGCTTCCTGAGCGGCCAAAAGATTGTCATTATCAATGTAAATGGTCTGGTTTGCATGGGCATATGCTTTTCCTACCAGTACATAGAGAAAGCCTTCATTGTAGAGAAAATCAGCGATGGGGTCGTTCTGACGGGAATAGAGCACAATAAAACCATCTACCTGTCCGCTGCGGGCCATGGTCTTGATCACCTGAAGGATCTCTTCTTCACTTTCGCCGGTGATCACAGTATTAATGTACTGTCTTTTATTGCACAACTGACTGATCCCACGGATGGCTTCCAGATAAAAGGGATTTTCATAAACTTCTTTTTCGGAAATAGGCAGAATGATCCCGATCGTCCGGGAATTCTGGGATGCAAGATTGCGGGCCTGGAAATTTGGCTCATATCCTAATTGCGCCATGGCACGGCGCACTTTTTCTTTTGTTTCTTCACTGATGGATGGATTATTTTTGCAGGTTCTGGATACAGTGGAAGGAGATACACCAGCCAGGGATGCCACATCTTTTATAGTAACTGCCATATGTTAAACCTCCGAAAATACGTCATGTAAATAATAAATATGTTATACCTATCTTAAAATAGATGAATGGAATTGTCAATAATGTTTGCATTAAATTGCATAGATTTGCGCAGAGAATTGCATAAACGACAGCAAAAGAACGGACAGGGAAGAATCTGGGATACTGGCAGCAGAAAGAAGGTGTACCTTAAGGCTGAAACGAGAACATGTTGTGAAATTGCATAAAATAGACAAGGCTTAATTGTGCAAAAAATAGAAAATGTAAAATCAAGGAAAAACACTCTTGCAAATCTGGTTCAATCAGACTATATTTAGTGCAAACGGTTGCGCAAAATTGCAAGAAACATAAATCAAGGGTATAAGCAAAAGCAGACCGTTTTTGCAAATACTTCCAGGCAAAAAAATCCGGAAGTATTTCATGCTAATAGCTAGTAACGAGTAAAAGGGAGGCTGCGATTTATGAGTGAAGACAAAAAGAGCAAGAAACTGTTGATCTTATCACCCCTCACAGGTAAGGTCATGCCGCTTGAAGATGTGCCGGATCCTGTATTTTCACAGAAGATTATTGGAGATGGTGTTGCGGTTTTTCCATCGGAGGGTAGGATTGTAAGTCCGGTGGATGGACAGGTAGTATCTGTGGCAGATACAGGTCATGCATATGGCCTGAAAACAGAGGACGGATTAGAGATCCTGATCCATGTGGGTCTTGAAACAGTTTCGTTAAAAGGGGAGTGTTTTAACGTATATGTAAAACCAGGTGATCAGGTGAAAGCGGGAGATAAGCTGGCAGAAGTGGATCTTGGATTTCTGGCAGAGAAAAATATCAGCCCTGTCACACCGGTGCTGATCTGCGGCGGAATGGAAGGAAAGAAACTGATAAAAGACGGGGGAGAGATGGCGCAGGCCGGAAAAAGTGTTCTTTTAACAGTGGAAGAAGAGGCTGATGCAGAAGAAAGTTTCTCCAAAGATGGAGAAGGCACAGCAGCAAAAGCAGAGAAAGAAACAAAATCAAAAGAAGCAGAAGCGGATGTGGCTAAGGTGGATACACCGAAGGAAAACCGCAAAAAGATGTCCATTAATTTTGACTTTTTACAAAAACTGGGAAAAGTACTGATGGCAGTGATCGCAGTTATCCCGGCAGCAGGCCTTATGATCAGCCTTGGAAAGATCGTACAGATGGCCGGTGCGGATATGAGTATGATCTTCACTGTGGGAAGCACCATGGAGAGCATTGGCTGGGCGATCATCAATAACCTGCATATCCTGTTTGCAGTGGCTATCGGCGGTTCCTGGGCGAAGGAACGTGCAGGCGGTGCTTTTGCAGCTGTGATCGCATTTATACTGATCAACGTGATCACAGGTTCTGTTTTTGGTGTTACAGCAGATATGCTTTCTGATCCGGCTGCAGTGACTCACACTCTGTTTGGAAAGGAAATCCTTGTAAATGGTTATTTCACCTCTGTTTTAGGAGCTCCGGCTTTGAATATGGGTGTGTTTGTAGGTATCATATCCGGTTTTGTAGGCGGAATTGTTTATAATAAGTATTATAATTACAGGAAACTTCCAGATGCACTGGCTTTCTTTAATGGAAAGCGCTTCGTACCTTTGGTGGTGATCTTATGGTCAGTGATCATTTCTGCAGTGCTGGCAGTTGTATGGCCGGCAATCCAGGGCGGGATCAATGCATTTGGCCTGTGGATCGCAGGTTCTTCTTCTACATCACCGATCCTGGCACCTTTTATTTATGGTACATTAGAGCGTCTGCTGCTTCCATTTGGTCTGCATCATATGCTGACGATCCCGATGAATTATACTTCCTTTGGCGGTACTTATGAGATCATGACTGGTGTAAATGCAGGAAGCAAAGTATTTGGACAGGATCCTTTGTGGCTTGCATGGGCCAATGATCTGATCAATTATAAAAATGCCGGAGATATGGCAGCTTATACCAATCTGCTTACAACGGTTACTCCGGCCCGTTTTAAAGTAGGCCAGATGATCGGTGCTACCGGACTGATCTCTGGTATTGCCCTCGCTATGTATAAAAGAGTAGATCCGGATAAAAAAGAACAATATAAATCCATGTTTATATCTACTGTGCTGGCAGTATTTTTAACAGGTGTAACAGAGCCTTTGGAATTTATGTTCATGTTCTGTGCTATCCCGCTGTATCTGGTATATGCAGTCCTTCAGGGATGTGCATTTGCAATGGCAGGCATCATTCATCTGCGCCTTCATTCCTTTGGAAACCTGGAGTTTTTCACCCGTATTCCTATGTCCATAAAAGCAGGACTGACAGGAGATCTGATCAACTTTGTGATCTGCGTAGTGGCATTTTTTGTGATCGGCTATGTTGTAGCTTACTTTATGATAGGAAAATTCCATTTTGCAACACCAGGACGTCTAGGCAATTATACAGATGATGGAGTAGAAGAGAAGAAAGAGACATCTGAGGGAAAAGAAAAAGGGGATTCCCAGGCAGAACGTATTATCACACTTTTAGGCGGAAGAGAGAACATTGTGCTGGTAGATGCATGTATGACCAGACTGCGTGTAACTGTAAAAGATGTAGATAAAGTAGCAGATCTGCCTGAATGGAAAGCAGAAGGCGCTTTGGGACTTTTAAAGAAAGACAATGGTATCCAGGCAGTTTACGGGCCAAAAGCCGATGTATTAAAGTCAGACATCAATGATGTACTGTAGAAAGGCTGCAAAATGAAGATTCTTACGTTAAATACACATAGTCTGGCTGAAGAAAATGCTTTGAGGAAAATGGAGATCTTTGCAGAAAAGGTTGAAAAAGAACAGCCGGAGATCATGGCATTTCAGGAAGTAAACCAGACAATGACAGAAGAAAGGAAAGCAGATAGCAGTATTTGCGGCTATCAGCCTGTACAGGGATATGAAAACCGGCTGCGCTGTGACAACTATGGGGCAGCTCTGGCAGAAAAATTAAAAGAAAATGGCAGTTTTTATTACTGGACCTGGGTTCCGGTGAAGGTAGGATATGACCGGTATGACGAAGGACTGGCGCTGTTTTCTAAAAGCCCGATCCTTTCCGCTTTTGTATTTAATATAAGTGCTTCCGATGATTATCATAACTGGAAGACCAGAAAGGCGCTGGGAATCCGGACTGAAAAGGGATGTTTTTTCACTGTGCATATGGGCTGGTGGAAGGATGAAGAGGAGCCTTTTAAAGCACAGTGGGAAACATTTCTGAAGGAAGTAAAAGCTCATCAGAAAGAGACAGGTGAGTCCCTGTGGGTCATGGGAGATTTCAACAGTCCTGCTTCTGTAAGGGGAGAGGGCTACGATCTTGTAAGACAAAGTGGTTTTTATGATACCTGGCAGCTGGCAGAGAAAAAGGATGACGGGTATACGGCACCGGCAAAGATCGATGGCTGGAAAGAGGCAGAAGGTGAAATTTCAAAACAGGGAATGAGAATTGATTACGTCTGGCATTGGGGAGATATTGATATAGAAGAATCCCGGGTTTTATTTAACGGGAAGAAAGAACCGGTAGTGTCTGATCACTATGCAGTGATGATTTCTGTGAAAGATCAGGAAAACAAAAGCCGGGAAAGAGGAGTGTAAATACGTGAACAGAGCATCAGGAATACTTTTATCCATTTCCAGTCTGCCGTCTAAGTATGGTATTGGCTGTTTTTCAAAAAGCGCTTATGATTTTGCAGACTGGTTAAAAGGAGCGGGGCAGAGTTACTGGCAGATCCTTCCGTTAGGACCCACCAGCTATGGAGATTCCCCTTATCAGTCCTTTTCCACTTATGCAGGAAATCCCTATTTTATCAGTCTGGAAGATCTGATCGAAGAAGGGGTTCTTACAGAAAAAGAGTGTGAAAAACTGGAAACAGGATCAGAAGAAGGAACCATTGATTATAAGCATTTGTACGAAGAGCGATATCCGGTTTTGCGAAAAGCCTATGAGCGGAGCAATATCAGTGAAAATCCGGATTATCAGCAGTTTCTTTCGGAAAATGACTGGTGGCTTTCTGACTATGCTTTGTTTATGGCAGTAAAAGACCGTTTTGAAGGAAAACCATGGACAGAGTGGGCTGAAGATATCCGCCTTCGTTATGGATATGCAATGGACTATTACCGCAGGGAATTATATTTTGATATTGAATTTCAAAAATATCTGCAGTTTACATTTTATAAACAATGGAATAAATTAAAGGCCTATGTTAACAGTCTGGGGATCCGTATGATCGGGGATATTCCTATTTATGTGGCTATGGACAGCGCAGATGCCTGGGCCAATCCGTCTTTGTTCCAGTTAGATGAGAAAAATATGCCCTGTGCAGTGGCAGGCTGTCCGCCGGATGGTTTTTCTGCTACGGGCCAGCTCTGGGGAAATCCGCTTTACCGCTGGGAGTACCACAGACAGACGGGATATGAGTGGTGGTTAAAACGTCTTTCTCATTGTTTTAAGCTGTATGATGCAGTGCGCATTGATCATTTCCGTGGTTTTGACCAGTATTACTCCATTCCTTATGGAGCAGAAACCGCAGCCAATGGGCACTGGGAACAGGGACCTGGGATCGATCTGTTTAACCGGGTAAGACAGGTTTTGGGAGAGAAAGAAGTGATCGCAGAGGATCTTGGCTATGTTACAGATTCCGTACGAAAACTGGTTCATGACAGTGGCTTTCCGGGAATGAAGGTGCTGGAATTTGCCTTTGACTCCAGGGATTCCGGGTGCGCCAGTGATTATCTGCCTCACAATTATCCGGAAAATTCTGTGGCGTATACAGGAACTCATGATAATGAAACATTAGCCGGCTGGTTTGACAGTATTACAAAAGAAGAGCAGAAAATGGTGCGTGATTATCTCTGCGATCATTACACTCCGAAAAAGTACTTATATAAATCTTTAAACAGTCTGGTCATGCGTTCCAAGGCAGCTCTTTGTGTGATCCCTATGCAGGATCATCTGGGATTGGATAATCATTATCGTATGAATAAGCCTTCTACTGTAGGTAAAAACTGGAAGTGGCGCCTGAAAAAGGGAGAACTGACAGAAGAACTAAAAGCTGAGATTTGGGGTATGACCCGCAGATATGGAAGGCTAAATGGCTGATCGTTTGTTTTTTAACGGAAACATAAGCTATTGAGAAAGAAAATCACTTGCATTGTTTTTCGCATATGCGTATAATAAGAGCAGAAACAGCCCGAATGAGCTGTTTCTGCTATGTTTGTATATCAAAAACGCATGAATCGTGCGCTTTTTTTGATTAATACGTCAATGTTAAAAAAATCACAAGATGAGGAGAACGCCAATGAGAGGAGTAGAAACCCGTATTCAGGAGATCCGCCACAGAATTTTCAGAGAAGTAGCCCGTATGGCTTATCATACCGAATGGCCGGTGGACAAGCGTATTGAAGAGCTTCCATATAAGATCATTCCAGGAGAAGTAGGAAACTTTCGTAATGATGTATTCTTAGAGAGAGCCATCGTAGGAGAGAGACTGCGTCTGGCAATGGGACTTCCATGCCGCAATGCATCTGAGCATGCACCGGTTTCTGATAATATTGAGGCAGCAGACAGAGCAGAGACTTATTACACCCCGCCTCTGATCAACGTAATTAAATTTGCATGTAATGCCTGCAGAGAGAAGAGAGTCCATGTAACCGACGGATGTCAGGGATGTTTAGCTCATCCTTGCGTGGAGGTCTGTCCAAAGGGAGCAGTTACCCTGGATCGTACTACAGGACGTTCTTTCATTGATGAAGATAAGTGTATCAAGTGCGGTAAATGTGCAACTGTATGTTCCTACACTGCCATCCTCGTTCAGCAGAGACCATGTGCAGCAGCCTGTGGTATGGATGCCATTTCATCTGATGAAAACGGCAAGGCAGATATTGATTATGATAAGTGCGTATCCTGTGGTCAGTGTCTTGTAAACTGCCCGTTTGGCGCTATTGCAGATAAATCCCAGATCTTCCAGACCATTCGTGCCATCCAGTCCGGTGAGCGTGTTTATGCGGCAGTAGCACCTGCATTTGTAGGCCAGTTCGGACCAAAGGTAACTCCTGGAAAACTTCGTGCAGCTATGAAGAAGCTGGGCTTTGCCGATGTATTTGAAGTAGCTATCGGTGCTGACCTTTGTGCAGCCCAGGAAGCACAGGATTTCCTGGAGGAAGTACCGGAGAAGCTTCCATTTATGGCAACTTCCTGCTGTCCAGCATGGTCTGTTATGGCGAAAAAAGTATTCCCGAAATACGCAAACTGCATCTCCATGGCACTGACTCCTATGACTCTGACTGCAAGACTGATCAAAAAGCAGCATGAGTCTGCAAAGGTAGTATTTATCGGACCGTGCGCAGCTAAGAAGCTGGAGGCAATGCGTACCAGCATCCGCAGTGATGTAGATTTCGTATTGACTTTTGAGGAAATGGCCGGAATCTTTGATGCAAAGCATGTTGATATTGAAAATATTGAAGAAGATCCAAATGGTGTCAATGATGCGTCTGCAGACGGAAGAAACTTTGCTGTTGCAGGCGGTGTAGCAGCTTCTGTTAAGGATGTTTTAAAAGAACTGAAACCGGATATGGAAGTTAAGATCGCCAATGCAGAAGGCTTAAAAGAGTGCCGCCAGCTGTTAAAGCTTGCAACTCTTGGCAAATATGACGGATACCTGTTAGAAGGAATGGCATGTCCAGGCGGCTGTGTAGCCGGTGCAGGAACCATGCAGCCTGTTAAGAAGTCCCAGGCGGCAGTTAATATTTATGCTTCCAAGGCAAAACATAAGAACTGTAATGAAACAGAATATGTAAAAGAGCTTGATAAACTGGTGGATTAGTAGTTGTTTTAAATTCCATTTTCCAGTATAATAATAAGTAATTTTGGTAACTCAAAACACTGTTTTCCTGATGGTGATGAAAGAAATCCTATAAATGGGCTTTGATTATCAGAAGGGAACAGTGTTTTTTGTGTACTGGGAAATTCCGTTGGAATATCCTGGTACACCAATGGGCACATCCTTTTTAGTTTTGCTATAGGCAGTGCCTGGAGCGGAAAGACTCCAGATGGGGAAGAAGTATACAGATGACAGATAAAAAACAGACGATACTGATCGTGGATGATTCGGAGATGAACAGGGACATACTGACAGAGATGTTGGGAAGTGCCTATGAGATCATGGAAGCAGAGGATGGTCTGGAAGCGGTGGATATCCTGCAAAGACGTATGACAGATATTGACCTGATCCTGCTTGATATTATGATGCCGGGTATGGACGGTTTTGAAGTGCTGAAATTTATGAAGCGCAGTCAGCTGACAGAAGTAATACCGGTTATTATGATATCTTCAGAAAGTTCATCTTCCTATATTGAAAAGGCTTATGAACTGGGGGCTGCAGATTACATTAACCGCCCCTTTAATGCAGCGATCGTAAGCCGACGGGTCATTAATACGCTGATGCTGTATGCAAAGCAGAAGCGTCTGATGCAGATGGTAGCTGACCAGGTGTATGAAAGAGAAAAAAACAATGATATGATGGTAAATATCCTGAGTCATATCGTTGAGTTCAGAAATGGAGAAAGCGGTCAGCATATCCGCCACATCCATGTTGTAACAGAAATCATGCTTCAGTATCTCCAGCGGAAAACTTCCAAATATCCGATGAATCAGGAAGATATCGTCAGGATCGCTACTGCGTCAGCGATTCATGATATAGGAAAGATCAGTATTCCGGGTGCTATTTTAAATAAGCCTGGAAAGCTGACAGATGAAGAATATGCTGTTATGAAGACGCATTCAATGGTGGGAGCGGAGATGTTGGATGCATTGGCAGAATACAAAGATACGCCTTTTGTACAGACTGCTTATGAGATCTGCCGCTGGCATCATGAACGCTATGATGGAAGAGGCTATCCTGACGGCTTAAAGGGAGAAGAGATACCTATCTCTGCCCAGGTAGTTTCTGTTGCGGATGTATATGATGCACTTACCAGTGAACGGTGCTATAAAAAGGCATTTTCCCACGAAAAAGCCATTGAAATGATCGTAAACGGAGAGTGCGGCCAGTTTAATCCGCTGCTTATGGAATGCTTTAAAGAAGCTTCAGATGAGATACATGAGAAACTTTTCCAGAATCCAACGGGAAAGACCAGTGACAAACAGCTTTCCAGTGTGGTTGAAGAGATTTTAGAGCACAGAGAGATCGGAGAGAGTACGTATTCCGGCAATCATCTGGAACGCAGCCAGGAGAGGACCGCATTTTTTAATACCTGGAGCAATGAGCTGCGCTTTGATTATAACAGCAGCACAGGAATGCTTTATTTTTCTGACTGGGGAGCTTCCATTTTAGGATTGCCCAAAAGCAATATTGATCTGGAAAAAGAGAAATATCTTTTAAAAGCAGTTGCAGATATTGATCCATTAATACAAAAGGTCAGAGAAAAAGGACCGGAAGACGGTGCTTTTTTTACGGATGTAGACGTACATGGTCCGGAAGGAATCGTGACGTATCATCTGATCGCTAAATCCCTTTGGACGAAAGATGAAAAACCCTTCTACATGGGAACGGTAGGAGTTGCTGTGCTGAAAGGTGGAAAAATCCTGGGGGGGGGGGCGACAATGAATCAAAAAGAATTAGACGAAATGGTCGCCCAGTTAAATAAAATATTTGATATTGTCCGGCTTGTAGATGTGGATAAGACAAAGGTAGTTATGCCAGAACAGCCTCATGCCTGTTATGCAGTGTGGAAACGGAATAACCGCTGTGCCAACTGTATCTCAGCCAGAGTTGTATCTCAGAAGAGACAGCTTACAAAGATCGAATTCGTAGATACAGATATTTATCTTGTGATCTCACAGTATGTCCAGGTAGATGGAAAGGAATATGCGCTGGAAATGGTCAGCCGCCTGCAGGATGAGCTGATGCTGGGTGCATATGGCCGCAGTGAACTGATCGACCGCATTGAACAGTACAATAACCGGGTTTGCAGAGATCCTCTTTCTAAGGCCTATAATCGTCAGTATTATGAAGACCAGGTGTGCCATATGGGACATATGGAAGGCGTGGTCATGATCGATGCAGACGATTTTAAACGGATCAATGACGCATATGGTCACCAGGTAGGTGATAAAGCATTAAGCGCATATGCCAGAGCGATCTTTTCGGTTGTGCGCAGTACAGATATTTTAATACGGTATGGCGGAGATGAATTTATCCTTTTAATGCCCCATGTGCCAAAAGAAACATTTGTTCAGAGGCTTGACATGATCCGCCAGGCTGTGTATGCTACGAAAGTGGAGGGATATCCTCAGATCCAGTTATCTGTAAGTGTAGGAGGCGCTTATGGAGTAACCACAGTTGAGGAGGCCATTGCAGCGGCAGATAAAGAAATGTATAAAGCGAAAAAGACGAAAAATAGTGTATCTGTCTACGAAGGAGGAACACAGTCATGAATTTAAAAGAGTGCTATGATAAAATGGGAGCTGATTTTGATGATGTATTATCCAGGTTAAGAAGTGAGGTGCTGGTACGCAAGTTTGCTTTAAAATTTCTGGATGATGACAGTTACGGAAATTTAAAAGAGGCAATGTCAAATGGAAACGCACAGGAAGCGTTCCGGGGCGCACATACTTTAAAGGGGGTTGCCCAGAATCTGGGATTTGGACCTCTTTATAAGGCAGCAGCAAAGGTGACGGAGGTTTTAAGACCATCGGAAGCAAGCTGTGGTGGCATGGAAAAAGCAGCCCAGTTAATGCCTGCAGTAGATGAAGAATATGCACGCACCATAGCTGCCATTAAAGAATTGCAGTAAAAAGCTGTGTGTCAGTTATCATGTAGATAATGGTAGTTTTACCGTAAATTTAGATCCAAGGTCCGGCTGGCTGGTCACCTCAATGGTGCCGCCGCAGAGGCTGAGGATCTTTTTTAGTGAACTACATCGGCAATTTAATTACCGAGCATCTGATTACGAAGCATAGCTCCGTAGTTTCAGGGGTGCGTCCATGACACCCTTACTGCTACCCAGGTGGGTTACACAGCTACTTTTATTATTTTTGTACTGCTCAGCCCGGTTACGGGCATATCAATTTCTTTGCCGGATACGGCATGATACTTTCTCAAAATGTTATAAGCTCCTACTGCATCTGCATTGTAGATCACGGTATCTACAATGTAGAT
>ENA-OQKP01000523-OQKP01000523.1-human-gut-metagenome-genome-assembly--contig:-NODE-523-length-29420-cov-8.248285_pt1 | contig 29420 bp, 28 predicted proteins | sample MGYA00242780_ERZ504802 | MGnify/ENA primary metagenome ERZ504802 (study PRJEB26092, sample SAMD00036406) | human gut metagenome | host: Homo sapiens | study: EMG produced TPA metagenomics assembly of... | reverse complement strand
TTATCAAGATGAAAAAATGGATCGTAATGCTTGCGATGCTGTCCTTATTGACAGCCTGCGCACAGGCACCGGAACCGGAATCCGCTGAATTGACGGAGCTGTCGGCTGCGACATCGGAAAGTGCAGAAGTCGAAGAAACCTCTGTGCCTGTCCAGACCGCCGAACCGACAGCAACCCCGGAACCGACTGCTACACCCGCGCCGACACCCTCTGCAACACCTGCCGCTACCCCCGCGCCGACTCCTGCCCCTACGCCGGAACCCACGGCAGCGCCGACGGCAGAACCTGCCCCGGCGCAGACCGGCATGAGCTATGGTGCTGTGCCCTTTGATTTGGCGGCAGGCACCGAACAGTGGTGGAGCATCGACAGCTCCGATTCCGCTTATTGGGCGGTGCAGGAAAACATCAACGCTATGCGCGCTGCCGGTGGGCTGGCACCCTTAACGATGGACAGCGGTTTGAGCGCCGCTGCCGATGCCCGATGTGAGAGTTTTGTGGCAGGCGGTCCCTTTGACCACAGCGGTATGACTACCCGCAGCGAGATCTGCGCCGCCGGTCCGTTGGGCTCTGCAAGCGCCGTTTGCACCGGCTGGCAAGGCAGCCCTGCCCACTACGCCAACATTATGGAGCCGAGCTTTACGTCTATGGGCGTTGGCTGCTGGTTCTGCCAGACGGCAGAGGGGCAATATACCTATTGGGTCGTGACCTTTAACTGATGCACGGCAACGGGATTCACTACAAGAATAACGCATATTGACCAAGGAAGTTCATTTCTGTTAGGCTTGAACACAGCACCTGAGCGCTCACATTTGTGGGCGCTTTTTTATTGGAGGGACTCTATGGACATTGAAGCTTTACTTCTGATTGTCAGCGTTTCCTTGCTGACGGCATATTTTTGGAAATCGAAACAACAGGCGCGCTTTTACAGCGCCATTGCCGCCGCAAGGGCGCAGGACACGCAACAGGAAATTTCATCGGAATCCTCGGTACAACCAACCAGCCGAAACTTGTATTTGGAAAACTCTGACATGGTCGGCTGGATTCAAATCGAAGGCACTCGCATCGACTATCCCGTGATGCAGACACCGACAGACCCTAACTATTACCTGAAGCACGACTTTGAAAAGCACTACACGGACTACGGCTGCCCTTTTATGCAGGCAGATTGCGATGCGCTTGCCCCGTCCGACAACCTGATCATCTACGGCCACAACATGAAAGACGGCTCGATGTTCGCAGACCTTGACAAGTACCGCAGCAAGGATTTCTGGCAAGCACACAAAACCGTCCGGTTCGATACCGCGGCGGGCAGCAGCGCCTATGAAATTTTTGCCGTGATCCGCACGACCGTGCAGGCGGATGCTGCCGATGCGCTCCCGTTCTATTGGTTTGTGGACGCAGCAGCCCCGGAAGAATTTGCCGATTATGTGTCAGCCTGCAAGGCACGGGCGCTGTACGATACAGGTATCTCAGCCCAATACGGCGACAAGCTGCTCACGCTTTCCACCTGCGATAACCTTACCGACAACGGCAGATTGCTTGTGATTGCAAAACGAATCGAAGCAGAATAGAGGAAACAAAAATCCATGAAAACAACAAAGGAACCTCAGCGCGCGTGGTTGTATGCGCGCGTCCCAGGCAACTACATAGAAACGAAAAACACCCTGAATGTTTTGATGCTGCAGGCGCAGCGCGACGGTGCCGAAGTAGTTGGGTGGGGATATGACATTCACCACGGCTGGCTGCGCCGCCCCGCTTACCGCAGGATGATGCGCGAGGCAAAGGCAGGGCATATCGAGAGAATTTATATCTGCCGTATGAGCCAGATCAGCGGCACGGAACGGCACCTGATTTCTTTTTTCAGGCGGCTGATGCGGTATAAGGTCAATGTCATTGCTACCGAGTATGCCCTGAATCTGAAGGTGCCTGCCTACCATATGGGCACGATAATTGATGAAATCTGCGCCCGCAAAGGGTGGGAGCGACCTTGGTTTGTTTCAGAGAGCGAGGAACGGCATTGCGTTAGCAACGCCGTGGCAAGCACGTCAAAATGATAGCTTGCTATCATTTCGACCTCTTGTTAGGGGCCACCACCCCTAAGACCCCTTGCGCTTCGCACAGTAGTCTGCAACATGATTTTGGGTTTATTTAATAAGATACCCATATTAAGCGCTATATCGACCAGGGTATTCCTCCGATTTGTCACTGCTTACCCGTTAGCTTGAGCCAGCACTGGGTCGTTCCATTCAAATATACTAACGGTTCTGGCTGGGATAGCAATAGAGACAGGTTCTCAAACCAATGCCATATCCGACACCTTCGTCACAGATATATGAAACAGTGCGTACTTTTCTGACAGGGAATCCGAAAAAATTGATTCCCGATCGATGTTATATTCCTGTAAAAATGCTTCCCCGTCAACAATTTCAGCACCGATCAATTCTATTTTCAGGCCATTCCACTCGATAGGCTTTTGCGGATACCCATAACAATCCTCGGTTGCCAAATGACGCGATGAGGCCCTGCCACACGGCAGCGGCGGAGCGACCACCATTGGGCTTTGTGGCGGGCGCAGCGGCCCGCCTATGCGACGAAAGGGCAGATACAATGATACACCCCTCAGCACTATCGCAAGACTGTGGAGGGCTGCCTTGGTTGGCGGTTCCGATGGCTGCGCAAGCGGCACAGGAGGCGGGAGTACGCCCGTACCGAGTGCAAATTCGCCCTGCATCCGGGGAGTTGTGTCGAATAGGGTGCAAACTTAACCGAAAGGCAGCGCCGCGTGTACAAGCGCGCAGCGCTGCCCAATACAACATTTGATTTCAGAAACTACGGCGGCCACCCGCGCAAACAGGTGACCGCCGTCCTTGTGAAATCAAATCTCTCTAACCATTCTAAATCAAAATTCGGAGGTGATCAACCGTGTCAATTCCCCCAACGACAGCGTTGCCAAGCGAGAACGCGTCCTTTACAATAGAGACAGGTTCTCAAACCAATGCCATAGGACCGACACAAATTGGCAAGTCAACGCAACAAAGCGCGCTTGTCTATCGGGTCGAGGATATTGCCCAAATGCTGTCCATCAGCCTGCGGGCAGCTTATACACTGTGCAACACAACAACGGATTTCCGTGTACTGCATATAGGCACTTCGATCCGAGTCAGCAAGGCTAGCTTTGACGCATGGCTTGCCCGCATTGAGGAGGCTTAACTATGGCATACATCAACAAACGCGGCGACGGCTATGTTGTCCGCTACACCTACACGGACGCGCAAGGCAGAAGGCGCGACGGGTGGGAAAACTACCGCACCGAAAAGGAGGCAAAACAGAGAAAACAGCAGGTCGAGGTGGAAATGCACGAGAACACGTTCTTGGCACCCTCTACCATGACCGTGCAGGAGCTTTTGGATCGGTGGCTGCCGCTGCAATCCGGCAAGCACAAGTGGGCACCCAAAACCTACGAAGCGACAAAAGCCAACATTCAAAACCACATTGTGCCCTATCTTGGCACCATGCGCGTGCAAGAGGTCCGCGCCTACCATATCGAGCAATTATACGAAACCCTGCGCAAAACGCCCTGTGGGCTGTACAAGCACGGCGCAAAGCAGGAATTGACAGAAAAACAGCAAACGCGTTTTTTGTCCGGCACAACGCTGAATGAGATCCACGGCATTCTGCGCTCGGCGTTCTACTACGCAACCGAATGGGACCTGATCCACAAAAGCCCGATCCCGCGTGATGCGCCCAAACGCAATACCAAGGAACGTGCCATCTGGAGCAGCGAGATGGTCGCCGAGGCGCTGGATTCCATCGAGGATGAAATGCTGCACCTCGCTGTCCACCTGACATTCATCGGTTCCCTGCGCGCGGGCGAGGTGCTCGGCATCACGCCCCAAGACTTGGACTTTGACGGTGCAGACGGGCGCGGCAAGGTGGAGATCAACAAAGCCTTGCAGCGCGTGGGTAAAGATGCCTTGAAGCGCTGCGATCCCGACTGCATTCTGCGCGTTTTCACCGATCAGCGCGAGGGCAGCGGCACGGCGTTGGTGCTGAAAACGACCAAGAACAAAAATTCGGTTCGGCACATCTTTATGACCGAACCGTTGAAAGCAGAGCTGCGGCACTGGCTGGAAAAGCTGGCGCGCGAGGAAACTGACCACCCCGACCATTACGAAAACAGCGGTATGCTGTTTCGCTTTTCAAACGGGCATCCTGTGGAACAGACCTACATCCGAAAGAAGTTTGAAAGCTGGCAGGCGGCACACCCCGAATACAACCGCATCGTGTTTCACGCACTGCGGCACTCAAGCGCAACGTATCAGTTGGTCGTGTCGGGTGGGGACATCAAGTCGGTGCAGGGCAACACAGGGCACGCCACGGCGGGGATTCTGGTCAACACCTACGCGCATATCCAAGAGCAGGGGCGTTTAGAGCTTTCCGATAAGATGGCGGCAGATTTCTACCGTCACACCAAAGCAAGCGCCGCTGCAGCCCCGCAGGAGGCTTGTGGGGCACCGCTGACGTGCGAGGGCATCTTGCAGGCGCTGCGCTCTGCCGAGCCGGAAACCCGCAAAAAATTGGCGCTCGCATTGCTCGCGTAGCGGCGCTGTACGCAAATTTTTTCAACAAATGCACATATTGCAAGCCCTGCACGGCAATCGCCCCAAACCCCGAAAAAAGTGCAAATTCCGTGCAAAACCGTGCGCCTCCTGACGAAACCGCAGGTAAAAAGAAAAAATCTCACGCTAAAGCGTGAGATTTTGTCTCTATGTTACAAAAAAGATACCCTATAAAAAGGCTTAGACAAGGCCGCTGTTTTATAAAACATTGATTTGATGACCGAAAATTTTGTATTAGAATACCGCCTCTAAAGACTGCCTATGGCAAGGGAAGATATTGGTATTCTTCCGGTAGGGTAAGAGCCGTCCAATCAATTTTTTTGGCTGTGTATACGATTTCTGTATAGAGCGCGTCTCCGCGCTGCTTTCGATATGTAATGACGATTCTATCTGCGCTGCCTTTAACCATGCTTCGGATATCGCCTTCCAATACGGTGTTGGGAACAAAACGCCCCTTGCCGCCATTGCGGACAAAGCCCATACAAGCACCAACTGATCCGGCGAGCTTGTCAGTGTATAATTTCGGCTGGGATAAATTGTAATCCCCAACCATCTTAGCAGAAAGATGCTTTTGCACCAATCCGGGAAGAACGCGCATTTTCATTTCGGTCGTGCCGTCTGCTGCAAACTCAAAATCTGACTCAGACAAGCGCTTGTCGCAGCACATACTAAAGAAGTTGTTTGCACTGATTTCCTTCTTGTTCAGCTTAAAGCCTGTCATGTGCAGAAAATTGCTGCCGTCAAATGTAACTTCCAGACACCGAACGGTCTTATGCTTGTCAGTCGTAACAAATAAAAGGCTTCTTCCCGCTAGGTTTTCCTTATAGGAAGCTGCGCAGGAGAAAACGATTTGCAAGGCTTCTTTTTTCGTCATGATAAACTTCCTGTTGCATTCTACATTTTACAAAAAGAAAGGGACACCTACAACACCGTAGTGCTGTCCGATGTCCCTTGTGGCTAGTTTTATCGTTGTCCGCCAACCGACAGGTCCTTACGCCCTGCATCGCTTTCGGGTTTTATCGTTGCCCGCCAACCACAGATCCTTGCGTCCTGCATCAGATCGGATTTTAGGTGCTAGCCCACCAGCAGAATGTCGTCTGCTTTCCTACTTATAGTATACACAAGACGAACGAAAATAGCAACAGATCTAGCAATCAATTTTATGAAATTTTTGCAAATAAACGCACAAAAACAAAAATGAGATTAACTACCCCAAAAACCGACCAACCGCCGCGAGGCAATTAGCGATTTCGGCAAAGCATACATTGAAAATCGACCACTGGCTTTGCCAATTTTGTATGATACAAGAAAGTGGCCTATATTTAATTTATTGGGGTTGCCACTCTAAAAATCACCACACTGACAACTTGGATTTAAATATCTTACGGTGTAATGCTTTTAAGTGGCATTTCTCTTTAATTGTAAATTTGGAAGCTTAATTATTTTGTGGGCTGCCAAAGTACCGGCAGGCAAGTCCAGTAAGCGTTCAACTTCCGTGGCGTTAATGCTTAATCCATAGGAATCGGAAAGTTCCTCCATAAATTCTGCAGGAGTAAAAACATTTTCCTGCAACAGCATGATTACCGATGTTTTGAGCAGCGCAGGACTTGCCGTAATAAGGGTGTCATCCAAAGGCTCTTCATTGCGAAGCCCGCGTCTTTGCATAATCCGAATTAGATTTTGATAATCATCTGTGGTGATGATTCCCAACTTTTCGGATCGGCGGATCATCGCAGCGATAGAGACTTTCCATTTCTTCTTTAGTTGTTTATAATAAGTTATAGTTTGTGGTCCTCGTTCAGCATCTCTTCTGAACGTTTCCTCCGGTAGCAAGAAAGCTGCGGCAAAGTCGTTTGCCTCGCGTTCTTTGCGCTTGAATTCTTCTTTGGAAACATCTTCGATATCTTCGCTCCATTCATGCAGGCAGATATGCCCTAATTCGTGAGCAATATCGAAATGAATTCGTACCGCCGAAGTTTTATTGTTTGAATATGCAATGATGAATGTTGGAACATCCCCTGTCTGCATAAATTGACTGAATGCATCAACATCATTGGTATTGGTAGAAATGGAAGTTACTAAAATTCCATGCTGTTCAACTATAGATACCAGATTGTCTAGGGGACCTCTTCCAAGCCCCCATGCGTCTCTCAAGGCATAAGCTGCTTGTTCAGGGGATATATTATCAGGTAGGTCGAGATGAACAAATTCGGGAAATGATACATAGTCTTGCAGCAGAGAGTAAATCTGCGAAAGATAGTCCATTTTGACAATTTGTTCACTACGGTACTTCTTATTTGTCGTGAGTAAAGAACGGAAATAGACTGTTCCGGAAGCAATTGCGCTGGAAGGTTCATAAAAGTATTTAATGGGGAAGTCTAGCGCTTGCGCCAACCGGACAACAGTTGTTTTGTCCGTTGGTTGGCTTTTTGAAATCTCATACATTGATAGGGTTTGCCGTTGACAACCAACGCGTTCAGCTAAGTCAGCAACGGTCAGTCCTCTGTAAATGCGTGCCTTTTTCAAGCGATCTCCATTAAATTGGGTGTTCATATAGGCGATCCTCTTTCATTAATAGTTATTTGGCATTGCACCACATATAGAGTATTTGCTGTGGAAGCGCCTTTAGGGCCGACACGGTGTCGACCCTAATTTAGCAGTAATCAACTTTCTCTTTTTGTGGTACGTTCCAACTCTTTTTGCTTGGGGCGAGATTTTTGCCGAGCCATAGCTTTTGCAGTAAGGTGGAGACCTCGATTCGGCTGATTTCCGGGGACATTGGAATTGGGGACTTTCTCAACCACTGTGCTTTCATCGGCTGCAATGTATTGGGACCAATCTTGCTCACTGTTCTGGGCAATATCCAGAGATGGAGTGACCATGACAGCACGAACATGCGTTAACTGATAGCCGACAGTATCAAACAAGACGAGCACATGATGGCGGACAACTTCAACACCACCTTCAAGGTCACTCAACATTGTTTGAACTAGTTCCGGAAGGCGATCCTCATCAGAAAAGGTGTTAGGGAAAAGGCTAAGTTGTTGTTGATCGGCTAACAAATCTGCATTAAACTGTCTTGCAAGCATATCGATATAATGCATACATCTTCTCTTATGCTGGCGATTACGAAGTTCAGCAAAGCGCTTTTCACGCATGAAAGTGAAGATGCAATGTGTTGATTTTTCATACACGACCAGCATTTCCCATGGCCCGCGATGAGCCTTCGCAATTGTACAATCTTCAGTGTCCAGCGTCTTGATGATATTGGTATTTAGCAAATCCCAAATTCGAGACGGAACGCTGTTTTTCGTTTGGAGATCGTGCTGGCGAATATCGGCGCGGATATCATCGCCAACAGCATCTTCAATGCATCGGACCATCTTGGCAATCAACGCGGGTGAAAGAAAAATATTAGCTGTGTGCATGTGGCACCCCCTTAATCTGCTATGACGTTATTATAGGCGTTTTACTAAAAAATGTCAAGATGCTTTTATAAATTCATGTTCGTGTTGTTCCGCGATATTAGTAGGTAGGAGGCATCGGGATTTAAGGGAAGGGATATTGTCTGCAAGTTGGCATTTGAATTGACGCTCATTAAAAGAGTTTGAGAGTAAAAACAAATAAAGTGTTGATTTTACGGTAGACATGCATAGATATTAGGATTGCAAGGGGACTGTCACTGTGTATCCGCCGATAAATTCGATTTTGATTCTTACAGCAGATATGACCTCGATTCTCTCGATGATTCTTGCGACAAGGGTATCAGAATATTCGGTAATACGGAAGTCGGAGTCGGTCAGTTGGAGATTCGGATTTGCAGCTTTCTGCTGGCTGGCAGTAAGCTGGTCGACTTGTTTTTTACAGGTTGTCGATTTCCTCGCTTGCGTGTTTTAATTTTTCGTCGAGGAATGACGCATCGCATTCAAGGGACATGTCCAGCAGACGGTCAAATTCCTGTTGCGAGTCCGCGAGTTTCTGCTGTAATTTCTCTAGTTCTGTTGTGCCGCCTTGCAAATCGTGCAGGATGCCGTTGATCTGCATAGCGACTTCTTCGGTGTAATTGTCGGCCAGATTTTGGATGGCTCTCAGCAGGGTCCTGTGCAGGACTTCTTCCTGCACCGAGGGTGAATTGTGGCAGAATTTTGTTCCGTAGGTGACACGGTTGACGCAGCGCCAGACGATTTCCTTTCTGCCGTGAATATTCCAAGTCACACGCTTATAAGGGCTGCCGCATTCCCCGCAATACAGCCGTTCGGAAAGGGCGTACTTGCTGTTGTACCTCCCGCGCTTTTGTTTGCGTCGGTTCGCGCAGGATTTGCTGTTGGGCAACCTGCGTCTCCTGAACAGTGTGAATAAATTCCGTCCGGTCATTTCTGGAATATTCAGCGATAGCCCGGAGCGTGTCGGAAACCAATGTCAGAACGGCACTCTCATTGATACGGTGTTGAGTGGGGCATAGTGTCCCACACGGAATTTTGGTATAATTGGAACAGGTATATTGAGAAATCCGCTTGCCATTGTTGGTGCGGTGGACATACATCTTGCCGCCACAATCGGCACAATAGAGCAAAGCGAGGCTGATATACTGATGATTTCTTATCCATTTACAAGCCGCGTTACATACGATGCGCAGAGCTTGCCAATCTACGACAGGGCCGTAGATTCGGCTTTTCTGCGCAGATTCTATAAGGCGTACTGGGACGACGGCGTGTTTTACAAGCCGTCCACGAGCTTTGCCGTAACGGCCACCGGAACGGGAATGAACGTGCAGGTGCAGCCCGGCATGGCGCAGGTGCAGGGGGCCTTCTGCCTGGAGGATACCGTGCAGACGCTGCCCATTGCCGCGGCGGACGCCAGCCTGAACCGCATCGACAGCGTAGTGCTGCGGCTGGATCTGTCGCTGGACAAGCGCGACATTTCGCTGGCCGTGGTAAGCGGTGTGGCAGCGGTGAGCCCGGTGGCCCCGGCGCTGACGCGCAACAATACCACCTGGGAACTGGGCATTGCCAATGTGCTGGTGAGCGCGGGGGCGGGTGTGATCACCCAGCGGGATGTGGAGGACACCCGGCTGGATGATACCCGCTGCGGCGCGGTGGCCCAGACCGTGGGGGAGCTGGACACCAGCGGATTTTTTGCCCAACTGACGGCAATGATCGCACGGCTGCGGGAGGAGATCGGCGAGGTGGAGAACGGCACCGCCGCCATGCTGCGCAGCGTCTACGACCCCGGCGATGACGGGGTGAATATCTGCGTGCAGGAATATGAGTGTAGCAAGAGCGGCAGCGTGTATGCGCTGACGGGCGAGGGCGCGGTGGGGCGGTTTAAAGTCCCGGCGGCATGGAGTGCGGGCGATACGTGGACAGTCAACGGTGTGGCCGTGCCTGCGTATTGCGGCGCGGATGTGGCGGACGGGGACTGCGTTGTGACCGGGCGCTGGATCACATTTGTGTACGATGGCACGCGGCTGGATTTTAACGGCGGCGGTGGATTGAGCGCTGGAAAGCTGGCACAGGCCACCGCCACGGAAGCGGATGTGCTGGCGAACTCTACGTTTTACGCGAAGGACAAAACGCTGCGCACCGGTAATGTGCCGCGGCGCGGGAACTGGGGCGCGACGATCGCACCGGGTGAGTCGGTGACGGTGCCGGACGGAAAGCACGACGGCGGCGGTAGAGTGAGCGCAAAGGCGTTGAAAACGGCGACAATCACCATGGCCACAGACTGGGGTCCCTGGAGCTACACTTTTACGGGCGGCACGCTGGTCGGCATCTGCGACATCGCGCGAAGTGGGGATAGCTCGGAGATCGGGCTCCTGCACATCAGCGGGAACACCATCACTATGGAATGGAGCGGAAACGGCACCGTGAACCGCCAGATCACGCTGATTTACTACTGATTTTGGGGAGGTGCATAATGGTACATACTTTGAGGCTTGACAACTACTCCCCCACCCCGCGAAAGCTGGTGCTGGGGACTAATTCCAGCTTTGGCACGGAGAGTATCAAGATTGAGCGCGGGGCCGGGTGGGACGGGCTGAATCTCACCGCAACGTGGCACATCCCCGGGCGGGAAGAACCGTTGCGCGTGGCCCTGCTGGATGGGGATGCCATGGACGTGCCGCCCGAGGTGACGAAGGAGGCCAAGGATGGCGTGCTTGTGCTGGCCGGGCTGGCCTCCGGCGTGCAGCGGGCGAGTTGTAACGTGGAGTATCTTATCCTTGAGCAAGCGGGCGTATACGGCGGCGCGGATGCAGAGCCGACGCCCGAGCTGGCGGCGCAGGTGCTGGAAGCTGCCTTGCAGGCTAAGGCGGACGCAAAGGCAGCAGCGGAAGATGCGGCGGCTGCTAAAGCCAACGCTGCCGAGGCCGGGCCGTATGCAAAGGCCGCACAAGCTTCCCAAGAAGCGGCGGAAAATGCGGCTGCTGCCGCGGCGGCTAGTAAGGGCGCAGCGGATACGCTGGCGGCGGAGGCTGCGCGGGCTGCCCTGGCGGCGGAGAATTCCAAGACAGCGGCCAACAATGCGGCCTACTTCGCCGGAGAGAATGCCACGGCGGCACAGCAGGCAGCGGACACGGCCACAGCTGCCGCCAATGATGCAGGCCGGAGCGCCAGCGACGCAGCGGCAAGCAAGGCAGCTGCTGAGACCGCGGCCAAGGCTGCCCAGGACGCCAAGACTGCTGCGGCGGCGGCCAAAGCTGCCGCACAGGCCAGTGCTACACAGGCGGACCAGAGCGCGAATGCCGCCGCTGCATCGGCCAAGGCCGCCGCGTCTGCCGCGGGCGCTACATTCTACGGCGTGGAGTTCACCGGCAGCCCCTCGGCAGGTACGCGCACCGGCGCTGCCACTGATTTTGTGTTTACCCCCGGAACCGATACCAGCGCAGGACAAAACGACTTTGACGGGGTGTATCCCTGGGCAGGGATGCGGCGCTGCTGCTGCACGCTGAACGCGGACGGCACGGTCACGGTCAACGCTTACAAGGGTCAGCCGGGCTACATCGAGGATGGCACCAACGGTGAGGTGCTGGTTGAGGTGCCGCTGTTCTATGTCTCCGGCATGTTAGATGTCAATCCGCGCGTGTCGGCTGTGCCGATGCCGGGATTTCGCGCACCGAAGAAGTTCCAGAACGCGGACGGCTCCCTCAAGCAGAAGTGCTACCTGCCCGCCTTCTCCGGGTCCATCGGCGCGGACGGCAAACTGCACAGCATTGCGGACGTTGTCAGCACCAGCAACAAGACGATCTCGCAGTTTTTGGCTGCGGCACGGCTTTGGGGCGAGACTTACAGCATCAGCACGAGCGCTGATTTTGAGGTACTGGCCTACTTGATGATTGTGGCCTACGGCACCCGTAACGTCCAGGCTAAGATGCGCGGCGTCACCGGCCTGTACGCCACCGGCATCGCTGTGACCGGCGCGCTGACCTCCGAGGCCGCCGTTATCGTTGCCAAGGGTGCGCTGGAGGTCGGCAATGTCATCTCCATCGGCACCGGCGGCGAGGTTGAGACCATCGCCAGTCGGCGTATCGTCACCGCCATCGAGGCCATTGAGGGCGACACTGCCAATGTGAAGGCCAGCTTCACCGGCGACCCTGTCACCACGACCACCGACCGAAAAATCTGGCGCATCATGCAGTCCACCGGCACGGCCAACAGCGTTATCTCCACCTGCGGCAGCCCCGTCAGCAACACCGACGGAAAACACAGCTTTGTGTTCTACGGTGTTGAGAACCCGCTGTACGGCAACCAGTGGCGCTTTGAGTGCGACTGGAAGCTGATCGACGGCGTGCCCTACTACTGCGACGACCCCACAAAGTACCAGTGGAGCAGCGCGGACGACTATACCAAGCTGGACGGTCTGGTACTGCCCGGCGAGGGCTGGGCCAAGAACCTGCAGGCCGATGAGCGGTTCCCGTGGCTGCAGATCACAAAGGAAGTCGGCGGCAGCAGCGGAACCCATCTGGCCGACTATTTATACATCAACAAGAGCGATTCCCGTATCGTTCTGCGCGGTGCGACCTCCAGAGACGGTGACTCCGCGGGTGCATTCTCCCTCTCCCTCGGCGACGCTTCGGGGCTCTGGTGGAGCCGTTCGGCGGACCTTTCTGTCCCCGGTTAAGCGGGGGCGCGGGGGCAGCAAGGCCCCTGCAACTGTACGACATTGACATTATCCGGGACAGGCTAACGATCTCATCATTCCCGTATCGTTCTGCGCGGTGCGAACTCCAGAAACGGTGACAACGCGGGTGCATTCAACCTCAACCTCAACAGCGACGCTTCGTTGCTCTGGTGGAACAGTTCGGCGGACCTTTCTTTGGCTGTACCTGAATACAGGTGCAGGCTGACATTTATACGCGAGGTCGGGATGCCTTAGTCCTAGCTAAAAATTGGCCCATCCGGCAGCCCTAGTAGACGCGGCAACGGACGAACCGACTGCAGGCCAAAGAAAGACTATAAAATGCCTAAACGCATTGGAAATTTACTGCCGGTCATGACAGACCGGGAATTTATACGGAGGTGTATGGTAGACCATGCGAAGAAGAGGATGCCGGACTGTATAAATCTGAATGGGCGGAGGCGTGACGTGCCGGAGTGGATTATAAAATACTGGGTCGAGTGGGCTTTTGGCGTACTGGCCGCCGGACTGCTGGTTGCTTATAGGCGGCTGGCGAAAAAAATTAAGGACGACGCAGAAGAAAGGGCCGCCATCAAGGCGGGGATGCTGGCAATCCTGCACGACCGGCTGTATCAGGTCTGCACGTTTTATATCGCGCAGGGCTGGATCGAGACGGCGGGCCTTAAAAATCTGGAATATCTGTACAAGAGCTACCATGCGCTGGGCGGTAACGGAACAGGCACAGAACTGTACAACCGGGCGCGGGTACTGCCTATTCAGTAAGAAAGGGATTTTATTATGAACATCGACTACATGAACTACATTAAACCGGAGCTGCTGGTGCTGATTCCGGCGCTGATTTTCGTTGGGTACTGCCTGAAAACCAGCACTGCTGTGGCGGACAAGCTCATCCCGGCGGTGCTGGCCGCGGTGGGCGTTGTGCTGGCCGCGCTGTACGTTTTGGCGACGTCGCCCATCGGCGGCGGGCAGGACGCGGCCATGGCGGTTTTCGCAGCTGTCATTCAAGGCGTGCTGTGCGCGGCTGGGGCGGTCTACGCCAACCAGTGCGTGAAGCAGAAAAATAAATCCGAGTAAGGCCCGCGTGTGTGCCAATACCGCTTTTGTTTGGATTCGGCGACGTATAAAAAATTGTGCTTTCTGCTTACGGATGAAGAAAAGGCGGTGCTGGATTTGAAGCGGCGCGGCTTTGGGAATGCGGAAATTGCCGCAGAGCTGAATTTGAGTGAGCGGACGGTGAACAGACGGGTAAAGGCGATTGTTGGAAAGTTGAAGGCTGAATAAAAAGCGCCCCTCCTTGTGTCCATGGTGGACACGGGAGGGGCGCTTTTTTATTTTATTCGGCTTTTACGAAAAAGACGATGCCGTCCGCATAGAAAACGCTGAAGACTCCTTCTACAGTCTCCGATACGGTGCACCCGCAGTCGTAGTCGTAGATGTTAAAGCTGCCGGAAACAAGGGTGAAGTAGTGAAGGTCGGCGGTGTTGATGCCGACGGCGTCCAGCTCTGCCCGCGTATAGATGCAGTAGGCGGATTCTCCGTCACCCGCGCCGGTTGGAATAAGAGCGGAGAATTCGTCGTTGCCGATTTTGACGGCACCGGCGTCGCTGATGGTGCGGCTGTGCCTGCCGTTTGTCAAAAGCCACAGGTCCGGCGGCGTGGAAGGTATGGCAAAGCGCTCGTCAATGTAGGGCTCATCTTCATCAATGAGCCAGTCACGGCCAACGCGGCGAGCAGTCTTAAATCCGCCGCGGATGGCCTTTTGGCGGACAGTCGCCGCGGCGCGGCTGTGCCGGGCGGCGTATTCCTTTAGGGAAATTTCCATAGATGGCCTCCTTTTATATTTCAAAGCTGTCGGCGTCGGCGGGAAGGTCAACGAAGATGTCCTTATTAACAGGGAATCCGGCGCGGACAAAGACTGAGTTACGGCTGCGCGGGTAAATGACGATCTCGATGACCTTCACGGTGTCAGTGACCTGCAGAAGTTCGCCGTCGTCGTCGAGAATCTCGTCCCGGTGGAAGTCGACGAGGTACTCCCAGCGCTCCATGACATCATCCTGACCAGTGATGCGCTGGCGCTCGTCGTTCTCCATTTCGCTGGTGCTGATGGCCTTGCGGATGTCGTCGATGAGGGCGTTGTTGTCAATGCGGACGTGGGTCTGTTTATAGATGGCGTCGCTAAAATCGAGCTTACTCATTTTTATTTCCTTTCGTGTAAGTGGTTATTTCTTACTGTGTCTATATTATACTGCGCTAGCGTAGTAATGTCAAGTGGAATTGCGGGATTTTTATAAAAAAGTTGGCGTAAAGTTGGCGCAGATGTGGCGCACGAAAAAATGTGCACTGCGTTACAATAATAATAAAAGAGAGGTGAGCACGATGCCCTATTATAACAGCCCTATGGCCTATCCGGCCATGTATGGCCAGCCCGGCGGGTACGGCCAGACGCCTTACAACCCGGGCGGCACAATGCAGCAGACCGCGCAGCGGTACGAGATCATCCACGTCAACGGCGAGCCGGGGGCGCGGGCGCTGCAAATGGCACCGAACAGCAACGCGATTGTGATGGACGACACAGCACCAATTGTGTGGCTGTGCCAAACCGATGGGGCAGGGTACAAGACGGTGCAGCCGTTTGACATTGCCCCACACCAGACCGCCCCCGCGGTGGATGTGTCCAGTTTGGACACGCGGCTTACAAGATTGGAGGAGATCGTAAATGGCAAGCAACCCTCTGATGCAGTTCCTGCGGCCCCAGTCAAACGGCCCCCGGCTGCCAAATAACCCCCTGGCCTTTGCGGCTGAATTTAGAAAATTCGCGGCAGGCATAACGCCGCAGAAAGCAGAGGAACAGGTCCGGCAGATGCTGGCCGATGGGCGGATGACGCAGCAGCAGTTCGACGCCCTGAAACAGCAGGCCCAGGACCTGGCACAGTTTTGGAGATAGGCCGGTGCGCAACGGTTTATCATATTTTTTTTTGAAAGGAGAAAAAAGAAGTGGATAATATGAGTCTTTCCGATATTGCTGCCGTCACCCGCAACGCCAACGACGACGGCAACTGGGGCGGCAACGGCGCGTGGTGGATCATCATCCTGTTTCTGTTCGCCCTCATGGGCGGCGGTCTGAACGGCTGGAACCGCCAGGGAGAATATGGGCAGTACGCCACGGCGGCAAGCCAGCAGGAGATCCTGTATGGCCAGCAGTTCGGCCAGCTGAACGACCGCTTGACCAATCTGGGCAACGGCGTCTGCAATCTCGGCTACGAGATGCAGGGCGGCATTGGTCAGCTGGGCAAGGAGGTCGCGCTCGGCCAGAGCAACCTGCAGCAGACGATCATGGGCACCGGCAACGGTATCCAGCAGCAGATTGCCAGCTGCTGCTGCGAGAACCGCCTGGCCACGGCCAACCTGTCCGCGCAGATGGACCGGCAGACCTGCGACATCACAACCGCGATCCACGCGGAGGGCGAGCAGACCCGAGCACTGATGCAGGCGAACACGATCCAGCAGCTGCGGGATAAGGTCAACGCGCTGGAACTGGCCGGGCAGATGGCGGGCGTCGTCCGCTACCCGACCGGCTACGCCTACAACGCCGGGCCTTCGCCGTTCTGCGGCGGCGGGTGCAGCTGCGCCTGATGGCTACATAACGGTACGCTATTAACAGCGAAGCCCGCACGGCAGAAGCTGTGCGGGCCTTTTTTTGAAAGGAGCAGAAAATGGCTTGTAACAATAAACGGAAGAACCCCCACTACAAGAGCGCCCAGAACGCCTACAACAACGCGGCGCAGGCTTTTGTGGCGGCAGGCACGCCGGTAAATGTGCTGGGCGTCCTTAACACTGACACCGGGTGCGCTTTGAAAACAAATACCGGTGGCTTTGAGGTGGAATGCAGCGGCCTGTACCGTATCAGCTACGATGTGACGGCCACGGCTACTGCGGCGGGCACGGTGACGCTGCAAGGGTACAAAGATACCATCGCGCTGCCCTGCATGAGTGCGCAGGCAACCGTCGCCGCAAACGACGTCGTGACGCTGCACACGGAGACGACGGTTTATATCCCGGTCTGCTGCAATGGCACACCGACGATCAACGCTGTCGTCGGCGGCGTGGCCGGGACAGTGAACCACGTCTGCGCCAGCATCGTGAAGCTCGCGTGAGGCCGGTCTGATGAAGAAGGAAATTGAGGAATTTAAAAAGCGCCTCGACGGTGAGATGCTGGAGTGTATGCGCGGAAACCTCACGGGCCAGCGCCTGGACACAATCCGGGCCATCAGCGCGTGCTGGATGGCGCTGGATGATCGCGAGCGCAGGGGAGAACCCGCCGAGGGGCAGGAAGGGGCAGCTCTCTCCGCGGCAGAGGCCCACACCTGGGCGGACAAGATGAAGAACGCCGACGGCACGACCGGGGCGCATTGGACGCTGGCCCAGACGACGCCCTATATGGCACCGCGCGGCGTCACTGCGCCGCCGGAGACGTTCTGGTGCGTGATGAACATGATGTACTCGGATTATTACAAGGTTGCCTGGACGAACAACGTGGACACGCCGGACTTCTACGCCGACATGGCCGCTGCCTTCCTGATGGACGCGGACGCCATGCCTAACAAGGCCGGGCGGTACTACCACTGCATTGTGTGCGGGTAAGTAGTCATTATGTAGTCAGTTGCGAGAATGCAAGCAAAAAAGCCGCGTGTTACGCTATAAAAATAGCGATAACACGCGGCTATTTTGGTGCGCCGGAAGGGACTCGAACCCCCGACCTTCTGATTCGTAGTCAGACACTCTATCCAGCTGAGCTACCGGCGCATATTCTCTTGGCGTTCTCGCCGGAGAACGTGTTTTATTATAGCGCCCGCCGCCCGGAAAGTCAAGCGTTTTTTTCAAAAAACTCAAAAAATTCTGCGAATGGGCATCTTTCACGAAAATCCGCAGCCTGCGGGGCGGGTTTTCGGCTCTTTGCCGTTGTCTGAAAACGAACATCGAATTGACAAATACTTTGCAACATTTTATAATATAGAGTAGATTTCGGATTACGAACGATGGTGTTTGCAATCGCAGCCGCCATCGGCTTTTTTATTCTCCTATCTGTCCGCCTGCTGCGCACAAGCGTGTACGCGCGGTGCAGAGCGTTAAACGAATAAACCGAAATCGACCCCAATTTGTATTCCATTAAGAAACGGAGTGGCACAAAACCATGGCGAAGTACATCGTCAAGCGCGTGGCAATGGGCATTTTCAGCGTGTTCATCGTCGCGACCCTTACCTTTTTCATCATGAACCTGGTCCCCGGCGGCCCGTTCGTGGCGGAAAAGTCCATCAGCAAAGCAGCCCAGCAGGCCCTGGCCGAAAAATACGGCCTCGATAAGCCCCTCGGCGTGCAGTACCTTAATTATATGAACAGCCTGATCCATGGCGATATGGGCCTGAGCCTGAAACAGCGCGGCCGTACCGTCAACCAGATCATCTTCTCCAAGCTGCCGGTCTCGGCCCGCACCGCCGGTCTGGCTGTGATCGTCGCGCTCTGCGTCGGCATTCCGCTGGGCTGTCTGTCCGCGTATAACCGAGGGAAGTGGGCCGATAATCTGATCATCGTGTTTGCCACCTGCGGCATCGCCATCCCGAGCTTTATCTCAAGCGTTGTGCTTTTGTACACCTTCGGCATGAACCTGAAGATCCTGCCCACCGTCGGCCTGAATGAACCGGCGGCCTACATCATGCCCGTGACGGCGCTGGCGATTTATCCCACCGCCTACATCACCCGCCTGATGCGCTCCAGCCTGCTGGACGTCATGGGTCAGGACTACATGCGCACCGCCCGCGCCAAGGGTGTTTCCAGTGTGAAGATCCTCTTCAAGCACGCACTGCGCAACGCGATCCTGCCTGTCATCACTTATGTCGGCCCCATGCTGGCAGGTCTGATGACTGGTTCCTTCGTCGTGGAGAAGATCTTCTCCATCCCGGGTCTGGGCCGCGACTTCGTGTCCGCCATCACGAACCGTGACTACATGATGATCATGGGCACTACGATCCTGCTGGCGACCCTCGTCATCGTTGCGAACGTCGTTGTTGACATCCTGTATAAGATCATCGACCCGCGCATCAAGCTGAAGTAAGGAGGAGCAGACACATGGAAAATCTGAAAAAGAATCCGTTGAGCCTGCAACTCAACGTTGAGGACTTTGCCCCCGCGTCCAACGACGAGAAGAAAAGCCTTGTCGTCATGCGCGAGAGCGTCAACTTCTGGAAGGACGGCATGCGCCGTCTGCGCAAAAACAAGATCGCCATGGTCAGCCTGGTCGTCATCCTGCTGATCGCCTTCATGGCCTATGTTCTGCCCAGCTTCTGGCCCTACAGCTATGAGCAGCAGATCAAGGGCAGCAACAACCTGGCCCCGTTTGAGTATTCTGCCGCCGAGCAGAAGCTCATCGACCAGGGCGAGAACGTATTCCCGCACATTCTGGGCACCGACCGTATGGGCCGTGACTTTGCCGTGCGTGTCATGATGGGCACCCGCGTCTCCCTGTCCGTCGGCCTGCTGGCCTCTGTGCTGGTTTTGCTCATCGGCGCGACCTACGGCGCCATCTCCGCATTTGCGGGCGGCTGGATCGATAACATCATGATGCGTATTACCGATATTCTCTACACCATCCCCGACATCCTGCTCATCATCCTGCTGGCCATGGCCATCAAGGAACCGCTGGAGAGCCTGGCCACCAAGCCCGGCTTCGGCTGGATGCAGAAGCTCGGCCCCAACATGGTGTCCATCTTCATCATATTCGCCCTGCTGTACTGGGTCGGCATGGCGCGTATCGTCCGCTCCCAGGTCCTGACGCTGAAGGAGAGCGAGTACGTCACCGCTGCCCGCGCGCTGGGTGCCTCCGGCGGGCGCATCATCAAGAAGCACCTGCTGACGAACTGCATGGGCACCCTGATCGTCACCACCACCCTGCAGATCCCGTCCTCCATCTTCACCGAGAGCTACCTGAGCTTCCTCGGCCTCGGCGTTGCAGCCCCCATGCCGTCCCTCGGCTCGCTGGCGACTGACGCTGTCAAGGGCATGAACACCTACCCGGTGCTGCTGATCGCCCCCGCGCTGATGATCAGCATCATGATCCTGGTTTTCAACCTGTTCGGCGACGGTCTGCGCGATGCGTTTGACCCGAAGCTCAAGAGCTAAAGAGGGAAGGAGGAGCAACATGAGCGAAAAAATTCTTGGAATCAAGGACGAACGCCTGTCCTTCTTCACCCCCGCGGGCGAGGTCAAGGCGCTGAACGGCGTGTCCTTCAGCATGAATCAGGGCGACGTGCTGGGCATCGTCGGCGAGTCCGGCTCCGGCAAGTCTGTCACGGCCTACTCCATCATGGGCCTGACCGCCTACCCCGGACGTCTGGTCGGCGGCACGGTGTGGTTCAACGGCCACCAGATCGACAAAATGACCGAGAAGGAGTTCCGCAAAATTCGCGGCAACGAGGTTTCCATCATCTTCCAGGACCCCATGACGAGCCTGAACCCGGTGTACACCATCGGCAACCAGATCGTCGAGGTCATCCTGCTGCACACCAAAAAGACCAAGCAGGAAGCCTGGGCCCGCGCTAAGGAGCTGCTGGAGCTGGTCGGCATCAACGAGCCGGACCGCCGCCTGAAGCAGTACCCGCACGAGCTGTCCGGCGGTATGCGCCAGCGCGTGATGATCGCCATTGCGCTGGCCTGCGAGCCGAAGCTGCTGATCGCCGACGAGCCGACCACCGCGCTGGACGTGACGATCCAGGCACAGATCCTGGAGCTGATGAACGACCTGCGCCACAAGCTGGGCATGTCCATCATCATGATCACCCATGACCTGGGCGTTGTGGCCCAGATGTGCGAGAAGATCGCCGTCATGTACGCCGGTCACATCGTCGAGTACGGCACGACGGACGAAATTTTCTACAACCCCCAGCATGAGTACACGAAGGGCCTGATCAACTCCATCCCGAAGCTGAACGCCGAGGAGAAGGAGCGTCTGGTGCCCATCGAGGGTCAGCCCGTTGACCTGCTGAACCCGCCCGCAGGCTGCCCGTTTGCGCCGCGCTGCAAGAGCTGCATGAAGGTCTGCCTGAACAAGATGCCGCCCAGAACCGAATTGAGCGACACCCACTACACCTATTGCTGGCTGCGCCAGAAGGAAGAATTTGAGAAGGGGGGCAAAGCCTGATGAGCGAGAATCTCGTTGAAGTAAAGCATCTGCAGCAGTATTTCCCCGCCGGCGGCATGGGCAAGAACAAGCAGTACGTTCAGGCCGTGGACGACGTGAGCTTTGCCATCCGCAAGGGCGAGACGCTGGGCCTGGTCGGTGAGTCCGGCTGCGGCAAGACCACGACGGGCCGCACCCTGCTGCGCCTGTATGAGCCTACCGACGGCACCATCATCTACGACGGCAAGGTTCTGTTTGACAAAAAGGAAAAGATCGCCGTTGATATGCTGCCCTACCGCCGCCGTATGCAGATCGTGTTCCAGGACCCCTACGCGAGCCTGGACCCCCGCATGACCATCGGCGACATCGTCGGCGAGGGCATCGACATCCACCACCTGTGCGCCAACGCCAAGGAGCGCCATGACAAGATCATCTCCCTGCTCGAGCGCGTCGGCCTGAACAGTGAGCACGCCAACCGCTACCCGCACGAGTTCTCCGGCGGCCAGCGCCAGCGCGTCGGCATCGCCCGCGCCCTGGCTGTGGACCCCGAGTTCATCGTCTGCGACGAGCCGGTCTCCGCGCTGGACGTTTCGATCCAGGCGCAGGTCGTCAACATGTTTGAGGACCTGCAGCAGGAGATGGGGCTGACCTACCTGTTCATCGCCCATGACCTGAGCGTTGTCAAGCACATCTCCAACCGCATCGGCGTTATGTATCTGGGCAAGCTGGTGGAGCTGGCCGACAGCTTTGAGCTGATCGCCCACAGCGTCCACCCCTACACCCGCAGCCTGATCTCGGCCATTCCCGTGGCGGACCCCGTCACGGCCCGCCAGAGCCACCGTATCGTGCTGCAGGGCGATGTGCCCAGCCCGCTGAATCCGCCGAGCGGCTGCCGTTTCCGCACCCGCTGCCCCTACGCCGACGAGCGCTGCGCCGCCGAGGTGCCGGAGTTCAAGGAAGTGAGCAGCGGCCACTGGGCAGCGTGCCACCATCTGGACAAAGTAAAGTAATGTAGGGGGCGCTGCCGGGCGTGGCGGACGCTGTTTGTCCGCCCCTCGACTCCACCCGACATATAAACTCATACTTATACAGGGCGGCTCACCGCAGCCGCCTTGTGCTTGACCCCAAAATGTGCGTGTGAGGCGAACATTCATCCGCGGAACATAGAACTGTACGCAATAGAAATACAAAAGGACTTTCTATCAAAACAGTTACAAAAGCTACAGACCACTTGAAATTGCGGATTCAGAGTGGTAAAGTATAAATATTCATTCCGTTGGGGGCTTGTCTCCCGGGGGGATTGGGTATAAAGTATATTACATTTGGAGGGAATATTCATGAAGATGAAGAACATTGCTGCCGTGGCTATGGCCGGCTGCATGGCTGCTTCTCTGGCTGCGTGCGGCGGCTCTGCAAGCTCCGCTGCCAGCAGCGCTGCATCCACTGAGGCTGCGACCAGCGAAGCCGCCGAGGCTACCGGCACTTCCGCCAACGGTTTCACCGTCCAGCTCGGACCTAACCCCGAGACCCTGGACCCCGCGCTGAACAGCGCTATCGACGGTGCCAACACCATCATCACCACCTTTGAGCCGCTGCTGCTCATCGACGAGAACAACGAGGTTGTTCCCGGCCAGGCAGAGCTGCCCGAGGTCTCCGAGGACGGCCTGACCTGGACCTTCACCATGAAGGACGGCCTGAAGTGGAGCGACGGCTCCGACCTGACTGCGAAGGACTTTGAGTACTCCTTCAAGCGTCTGGCCTGCCCCGACACCGCAGCCCCCTACGGCGAGACCGTTGTCGGCATGATCGACGGCTATGAGGATGCCATCGGCAACCCCGATGCAGGCGGCAACACCACCACCGATCCCGACTGGGATGCCCTGAACGTCCACGCCAGCGAGGACGGCAAGACCCTGACCGTCCAGCTGTCCTATCCCTGCTCCTACTTCGATAAGCTCTGCGCCTTCGCGGCTATGAGCCCCGTGCAGCAGGCTACTGTTGAGGCCAACGGCGATGCCTGGTGCACGCAGCCTGACACCTTCGTCTGCAACGGCCCCTATATGATCAGCGATTGGATCCCCTCCGAGCGTATTGTTCTGTCCAAGAACCCGAACTACGTCGGCGGCTGGGATCCCTCCAAGATCGTTTCCGACACCATCACCCTGCTTCTGCTCGAGGATTCCAGCGCTGCTTACGCCGCCTACAACAGCGGTGAGGCACAGCTCATCAAGGACGTCCCCACCGATGAGATCCCCAGCCTGACCAAGGCTGAGGACGGCGGCGACTTCTACGTTGACACCATCCTAGGCACCTACTACATCTCCCTGAACGATCAGAAGGAGCCGTTCACGGATGCCAAGGTCCGCAAGGCTCTGTCTCTGGCCATTGACCGTGACTACGTTGCCAACACCATCATGCAGGGCACCTACGAGCCCGCTTACAACTTCGTCGGCCCCGGCATCGTCGATGAGAGCGGCATGTTCTACGACAACGCCAACGGCGGCAAGCGCTACATCAGCGACGACTACGACGCCAACCTCGAGGAGGCCAAGCAGCTGATGGCCGATGCCGGTTACCCGAACGGCGAGGGCTTCCCCACCATCGAGTACAGCGCCAACGACGCCGGCTACCACATCCCCGTTGCTGAGTACGTCCAGCAGGCCTGGGGCGAGCTGGGCGTCACCGTCAACATCAACAAGGTCGAGTGGGCCAGCTTCCTGCCGATGCGCCGTGCCGGTGACTACGACGTCAGCCGTAACGGCTGGGTCATGGACTACAACGATCCTTCCAATATGATCGAGCTGTTCACCACCACCAACGGCAACAACGATGGTAAGTACAGCAACCCCGAGTTCGATGCCGCCATCGAAGCCTCCAAGGTCGCCGATAAGAGCGTCCACTTCCAGAAGCTGCACGAGGCCGAGGACATCCTGATGGAGGATGCCGGTGCGATCCCCGTTGCTTACTACACCGACTTCTGGCTGCAGAGCCCCTCTCTGAAGGGCACCTGGCACAGCCCCTACGGCTACTGGTACCTGCAGTACGGTTATGTTGAGGAGTAATTTCCTTTATAAATGAAAGGGCACGTCCTGCGTTGGACGTGCCTTTTTCTGTGTCTGGCTTCCCCCTTGGGGAAAGCTGTCAGCGGACGGGGCCACCTTCCCCCACAGGGGAAGGCTTGGGACTCACGCCCCCAGCGTTGCCGCCATGACCGCCTTGATCGTGTGCATGCGGTTCTCGGCCTCCTGGAACACGATGGACTGCGGGCCGTTAAAGACCTCGTCGGTCACTTCCATGGCGTCGCGGTCAAACTTTTCGCCCATCTCCCTGCCGACGGCGGTCTTGTGGTCGTGGTAGGCGGGCAGGCAGTGCATGAACACGGCGGTGCCCTTGGCCTTCGCCATCAGCTCGGCGTTGACCTGATAGGGGGACAGGGCGTTGATGCGCTCCTCCCAGACCTCGACAGGCTCACCCATGCTGACCCAGACGTCGGTGTAGACGACATCCGCACCGGCCACGGCGTCGGTGTCCTCGCTCAGCGTGATGCTGCCGCCGCTGACGCGGGCGAACTCTTTGCACTTTTCCGCCAGCGCGGGATCCGGCCAGTAGGCTTTGGGGGCACAGGCCACAAAATGCAGGCCCATCTTGGCACAGCCGATCATCAGGCTGTTGCCCATGTTGTAGCGGGCGTCGCCCATGTAGGCGAATTTCAGCCCCTGCAGCTTGCCGAAATGCTCACGCAGCGTTAAAAAATCGGCCAGGATCTGGGTGGGATGGTACTCGTTCGTCAGGCCGTTCCAGACGGGCACGCTGGCGTATTTGGCCAGCTCCTCAACGATGGCCTGGCCGTAGCCGCGGTACTCGATGCCCTCAAACATGCCGGACAGCACCTGCGCGGTGTCGGCAATGGACTCTTTCTTGCCGATCTGGCTGCCCGTGGGGTCCAGATAGGTCGTGCCCATGCCAAGGTCGTGCGCGGCGACCTCGAACGAGCAGCGGGTGCGGGTGGAGGTTTTCTCAAAGATCAGCGCCACATTCTTGCCGCGCAGCGTGTCGTGCGGGATGCCCGCCCTTTTCTTGGCCTTCAGCTCGGCTGCCAGATCCAGCAGATAACCGATTTCCGCGGGGGTAAAGTCCAACAGCGTCAAAAAATCATGCCCTACGAGGTCCATAGTAAAGCTCCTTTTTAAATATACGGTTTATTTGTATAAATATACATACATTATAGCACGTTTGGGGATGATATGCAAGTGCGGGTTTTTGTGGTATAATTAAAGAATCCCCCAGGGCTTGCCGCGATTGCCCATTTGCCGTTGAACGGCTTTGTAGGGGCCGGGCATGCCCGGCCCGGAGGTGCAGGGCGGGCGGCAGTCCACGGAAAAGCCGCGGGCCGGACATGTCCGGCCCCTACAGGGCGGAAATCCCCGGCCGGGCATCTATGGCGGGCTTTGCCCTCATCCGGCCCTGCGGGGCCACCTTCCCCCGAGGGGGAAGGCAAGGGCGGAAAGGAGATCCCCATGCCCAAAATCTACTTCCATGTGGACGTCAACTCGGCGTTTTTGTCCTGGTCGGCGCTCAAGGCGCTGCAGGGCGGCAGCACGGTCGATCTGCGCACGATCCCCGCCGTCGTCGGCGGCAATGAGGCCAAGCGCCACGGCGTTGTGCTGGCAAAAAGCACCCTGGCGAAAAAATTCGGCATCCAGACGGGGGAGAGCCTCTTTGCCGCCCGCGTCAAGTGCCCGGGGCTGACCGTCGTGCCGCCGGACTTTGATTTTTATGTAAAAAACAGCAAGGCACTGATTCAAATTTTGAACGATTATACCCCGGATGTTGAACAATACAGCATCGACGAGGCATTTCTCGACATGACCGGTACCGAGGCACTGTTCGGCCCACCGCTGACCGCCGCGCACACGATCCGCCGCCGCGTGCGCCGAGAGCTGGGCTTCACGGTCAACGTCGGCATTGCGCCCAACCGCCTGCTGGCCAAGATGGCCTCCGACTTTGAAAAGCCCGACAGGGTGCATACCTTATATAAATACGAGGTCGAGACTAAGATGTGGCCGCTGCCGGTGGGCGACCTGTTCGGCGTCGGCCCCAGCGCGGCCAAGCGCCTGAACAGCTGCGGCATCTACACCATAGGGGATTTGGCCCGGCTTGAGCGGGATACGGCGGTCAAGCTGTTCGGCAGCCGCGGTGATACGCTGTGGAACTACGCCAATGGCCGCGAGGCCGACTCTGTGACCAAGCAGCGCACCCGCGACAACAGCTACGGCAACAGCGTAACGATGCCCAGGGACCTGGCCCGCCCCGAGGACGCCGACGCCACGATGCTGGCACTCTGCGATTCCGTCGGGCGGCGTCTGCGCGCCGACGGCAAGACGGCCCGTGTCGTCACGGTACAGCTGGTGGACAACGCCTTCCGCCGCACGAGCCACCAGACGACGCTGCCCAACCCGACGAACTCCACGGACCGTCTCTACCATGTGGCAATCGAGCTGATGCGCCAGATGTGGCCGCAGCGCCCCGTGCGGCTGGTGGGTGTCAGCGCCGAAAAGACCGGCGAGGACAACTTTGAGCAGATGGACCTTTTCACCGATGCCGCCCGCATCGACAAGCAGGAGAAGCTGGACCGCGCCGCCGATGCCCTGCGGAAAAAGTTCGGCGGTGCGGCGGTGACACGGGCAACGCTGTTAAGCCCCGACACCCGCAAGCCCGAAGCCCTGAGCGCCGCCAAAGAGCGGGATAAAAAATGACCCATGGAGACGGTGGCTGCCTCTCATGGGTCATTTGTACTTTGTATGAGCATGGCTTCCCCCGAGGGGGAAGCTGTCAGCGGCCCCGACCGCTGACTGATGAGGGGCTGCCTTGCCGTTGCCGTCCGCTATCGGGGCGCCACGGTACACGCGCCCCTCATCCGGCCCTGCGGGGCCACCTTCCCCCAAAGGGGAAGGCGAGTAGAACCCTCAATTCGCCTCAAACTCGCAATATTCCCCGTCTATCTCCACGATGACAACGCCGTCCCCGGTCACCCAGTAGGAATACCCGGTGCCAAAGTTCGAGCACCTGTCTGTCTCCGGGAAGGCGTCGCGGTCAACGCTTGTCTCAATGACCCCGTCAGCCCCGCGGTCCGGGGGGCAGTCCACTGCGCTGCCCGTATCAAAATACAGCACGCCGTCGATCTGTACGCACTGCGCCAGGCCCAGAGCGATGCCGGAAGCGGCACTGTCCTTTTCGACAGCAGCTCCCTCGTCGGCGTCCGCGGCCTGGGGCGCGGCGGCATCCAGCATCGGCATATCCGGCGCGGGGGCGGTCTCGGCAGCGGCCTCCGGGACGTCGGCGGCCATGGCGGCTTCACCGGCTATGCTGCTCTTGCGCAGTGCGCCGCTCCGCCACACGGCTGCGCCGCCCAAAACTATACAGGCGCACGCGGCCACAGACACGACCTGCTGCCAGTGCAGATGCACCACCCGGCGGCGTTTTTTCACCGGGGCGTCGGCGGCCAAAATCAGGTCATCGTCCACATGGCCGATGGCCTCAAATAATTCGCGCTCTGTCACAGTGCAGCACCCCTTTCCTGTAAGTAGGCGGCCAGCTTGCCGCGCGTGCGGTGCAGCGTCACCCGCACCTTGCTCTCGGTCAGGCCGTACCGCGCGGCAATGTCCGCCGTCGCGTCGCAGTACCAGTACCGGCGCAAAAATATGCTGCGCGTTTCCTCCGGCAGCGTGCGCAGAAACGCGCTGATGAGCCGCCCGGTCTCGGCAGCGTCAAAGCTGTCCTCCACGCTGCCCGGCGCGGCGACACATTCGGCCAGCTCGTCCAGCGGCGCACAGGTCTGCCCGCTGCCGCGCTTCTGCGCCGCCGCCCGGTCAAAGCGGTCCAGCGCGAGATTCCGCGTGATGCGCCCCAGATACGGAGCCAGCCGCGCAGGTCGGTTGGTGGGCATGCTGTTCCAAGCGGCCAGCCAGGTGTCGTTCTCGCATTCCTCGGCGTCGTGGGCGCTGTGCAGAATGTTGTCGGCGATCTTGCGGCAGTACGCGCCGAATTTCGCCGCCGTCTCGGCCAGCGCCTGCTCGTCCCGCGCCCAGTACAGGGCCACGATTGCGGCGTCCTCCATGGTTTCAGCCTCCTTTATTATATAAGGTAGGAATTTTTTTGCGGATGTTACAGAAAAAGTCTGCCGACGGGGCAGACTTCATGTAGGGGCAGGCATTGTCCGCCCGGTATAGCTCACAACATGTGCTTCTTGTGCAGCACCCACGCCGCAAACACACAGAGCGCCAGCGTCAGGCCCAGCACAATGGCGAACCCGGCGGTGGTGTTGGCAAAGGGCATGCCGTCGGACTGCACGTTCATGCCGTACAGACCGCTGATGACGGTGGGCACGGCCATCAGCAGGGTGATGCTGGTCAGATACTTCATGGCGTTGTTCAGGCGGTTGTCCAGAATCGAGCTGAACAGCTCCCGCGTGCCCTTTATATCGTCGCGGTAGATGCTGGTCATCTCGATGGCCTGACGGATCTCAACGATGACGTCGTCGAGCAGCTCGCGGTCATCGGGGTACTGCTCCAGCCGCTTATAGCGGGTCAGGCGGTCCAGCACCGTAGCGTTGGCGCGCAGACTCGTGGCAAAGTAGACCAGCGTCGATTCCAGGCCGTGCAGCTCCATCAGGTCGCTGTCCTTCAGCTCGCCGGCCAGATTTTTCTCAATGGCCTGGCGGCGGCGGTCGATCAGGCGCAGCTCCTGCTGGTACATCGTGGCCGCGCGGTAGAGCAGCTGGTAGACGAACCGCATTTTCTTGCGGGTCGAGAACCCCTTGACCCGGCAGGCGGCAAAATCCCCGATAACGGCGGTATCGGTGGAGCAGACCGTGACGATCAGCTCCTGCGTCAGCAGGATGCCCAGGGGGATAGTCGTATAGATGCCCTCGCCGGCACCGTCCACCTTGACGGGGATGTCCACGATGATGACCGTGTAGCCGTCCTCCAGGCTGATACGCGCCGATTCCTCGGGGTCCGTCGCGGCCACGATGTCCGCGGGCTCGATGTCCAGCGTTGCCGCTACCCGGCGGACCTCGTCGTCGGTGGGGTTGGTCAGGCAGATCCAGGCCCCTTCGTTCATATCGTCAACGCGCGTCAGCTGCTTATCCTGTGTGCGGTAAATCTTCATCATGGCTATTCCACCTAATATACTATTATAATAGTAGTATACGGCTTTTGCAGAGGATACGCAAGGAGATTTTACTGCGTATGCGGCAACAAACGCAGCAATGTCCCGTTACCTCTCCGACTGCCCCCTCCACCAGCACCCGCTCACCCTTCCACCACCCCGTAGGGGCCGGGCATGACCGGCCCGCGCGCTTTCCGCCGCCGCCCGTTACTGCTTTACACACCCCGTCTCCCCCCTACATCGTAGAGAGGGGTCTTGACCCCTCCGCGCCACCTCGACGCCGCCGCCCACTAACGACATTGACCGGTATCATCATACCCCCCTAC
>ENA-OQKP01000518-OQKP01000518.1-human-gut-metagenome-genome-assembly--contig:-NODE-518-length-29631-cov-6.673773_pt1 | contig 29631 bp, 20 predicted proteins | sample MGYA00242780_ERZ504802 | MGnify/ENA primary metagenome ERZ504802 (study PRJEB26092, sample SAMD00036406) | human gut metagenome | host: Homo sapiens | study: EMG produced TPA metagenomics assembly of... | reverse complement strand
GAACAGCTGCCCCGGCGTCATTTGGGGCCACGTGGAGGACCCCTGTGACGCGTACTCCTTGGCCCGTGTCAACGTGGGAAACGGGTGGGCTCTGCCCGTCGCCAAGGGCGTCGGCTGGGGCGGTGGGCTGAACCGCGAGGACATCTTCGAGAAGCTGTTCGGCTTCGGCCACGGTCAGGGCTACCCCAAGGAGCGCGTTGTCCCCGAGCAGCGCAACAAGAAGATCCTGGACGGCGTGCGCGCCATTGCTTTCCGCGACCTGTCCGACATCCTGAAGGATCTGGACCGCGACCTCGTCAAGGGCGCCTTCGCCGGTGAGCACTTTGCCGAGAACTTCTTCCCCGCCTGCAAGGACGAGAAGCTGGCCGCCACCGTCAAGGAACTGATGGCGTAAGCCCTGCTGTAAAATAAAAGAACTGCCGACTCCCGGTACACTGTAGGGGTCGATGCTTGCATCGACCCGCCAGTTGCCGGGAGTTTTTTGGCATGTTTGAATTTTTTCTCAAATTGCCGAAATTTACCGTTGACTAATCCGTTCTCAGATGGTAAAGTAACTATAGGTGCGAGTAGCGCCGTGTAGTAAAAATTCAAACAAAGGTGAGGTGGTTGTCACAATGGATACCCCCAGTCCCAGTCCTGTGTACCGATGTATCTTGAATAACGGCAGCCACCACTTTTTTGTCAGGCGAACCAAAGCAAACTGTACGCGAAAATAAGCGCACGATGTTGCTCTGCTTTGCATTGCCTAAAATTAAATGTGCCTGGCTGCCGCCTGAAAAGGAGGCAGCTTTTTTATGTCTGATACCGCGATCCTGACCCTCCGCACGATGCTGGCTAACCTGGACGATGCCAAAAAGTACCAGAGCCTGCGAGATGTTATGTCCACCCTGCCCGCGCCCGACCTGGCCGCCGTGTTCGAGGACCTCCCGCCCGAGAAGCTCCCCGTGCTGTTCCGCCTGTGTCCCAAGGACCTGGCGGCGGAGATTTTCGCCGAGCTTACCCCCGAGACCCAGCAGGACCTTATCGACGGCCTGACCGATAAGGAACTGAAGGCCGTTGTGGATGACCTGTTCGTCGATGATGCGACGGATCTGGTCGAGGAAATGCCCGCCAGCGTCGTCAAGCGTATTCTGGCGCAGGCAGACCCCGCGACCCGCCGCATGATCAACGAACTGCTCAAATACCCCGAGGACTCCGCCGGCGGCGTGATGACCACCGAACTGATGGAGCTGCGCCCCGACTGGACGGTGTCGCAGGCCATGGCGGCCATCCGCAAGAACGGCTTTGACAAGGAGACCATCAACAACTGCTACGTCACGGACCGTGACCGCACCCTCATCGGCGTCGTCTCGCTGCGCGCGCTGGTCCTGTCCAAGGACCCAGACAACGAGCTAATCCGCGACATGATGGACGACAATGTCGTCAGCGTCAGCACGACCACCGACCAGGAGGACGTCTCCCAGATGTTCGAGAAGTACGGCTACCTGGCCATTCCCGTTGTGGACAACGAGAAACGCCTGGTCGGTATCGTCACGATTGACGACGCTATCTCGATCATGCAGGACGAGGCCAGCGAAGATATTGCCAAGATGAACGCTATGGGCCCGTCGGACAAGCCTTATTTTAAACAGTCTATGTGGGAACTGTACAAAAACCGCGCACCGTGGCTGCTGTTCCTGATGATTTCGTCCACCTTCTCCAGCATGGTCATCCGCGGGTATGAGGATGCCCTCGCCGCCGTGACCGTGCTGACCGCCTACATCCCGATGCTGACCGACGCGGGCGGCAACGCGGGCAGCCAGAGTACCTCCACCATCATCCGCGGCATGGCCGTCGGTGATATTGAGCCGCACGACCTGCCGAAGATTTTGTGGCGTGAATTCCGCGTTGCCATCCTCTGCGGCGGCACGCTGGCGCTGTGCAACTTTGCCAAGCTGATCTTCCTGGACGGCATCGCGCCCCCTGTAGCGGCAGTCGTTTGCCTGACGCTGATCTGCACGGTCATCCTGTCCCAGCTCATCGGCGGCCTGCTGCCCGTCATTGCGGAAAAGCTCAACTTTGACCCCGCCGTCATGGCGTCGCCACTTATCACGACCATTGTCGATACCACGACACTGCTCATCTACTTCAACATCGCGCGGGTGTTGCTGAAAATTTAAATTTTAGACACCGTGTTCAATATTGTAAATTGTACCGCACCCGGTTGGTGTGGTACAATTTTTTTAGAGAAAAAGCCTTCCCCTGCGGGGCCGCCTCCCCCCCCGATACGGAGGGGGAGCGGTGGCCCCGCAGGGGCGGATGAGGGGCAAAGTTACCGCAGCGACCCGCTGGCGGGTAATAGCGGAAGGTTCGCCCTCATCAGTCAGCGGGCGGGGCCGCTGACAGCTTCCCCCAAAGGGGGAAGCCGCGTACCCGCGTGCTCTGCGCCCCGCGGGTCGATGCGAGCATCGACCCCTACAGAAGAGCGGCATTTAACATCCTTACAATCGGGAGTTTTCATCATGAACATGCAGGATTTTTATACCGGGCACGCTTTTGATGCGTATGAGTTTTTCGGTGCGCATACCTATTTCGGCGGCACGCATTTTGCGGTGTGGGCACCGTCCGCACAGCATATCGCCGTTGAGACCGAGATCGGTACCTTTGATCTGCACCGCACCCAGTCCGCCGTGTGGGAGTGCGACGCCCCCAGCGTGCAAGCGGGGATGGTGTACCAGTATTGGGTGCGCGGCGCGAACGGCCAGAGCGTGGCCCACTGCGACCCCTACGGCACGGCCATGACGCTGCGCCCCGACGGACGCAGCATCGTCAGCGATGCCCCCAAGGGCTTTACCGATGACAAATGGATGCAGGAACGCACAAAATACTTTGATAAACCGCTGAATATCTACGAGGTCCACGCCGGCAGCTGGCGGCAGAAGGAGGACGGCAGCTGGTACACCTACGCCGAGCTGGCCGACCTGCTGCCCGCCTACTGCAAGAAGAACGGCTTCACCCATATCGAGCTTATGCCCCTGGCCGAGCACCCGTTTGACGGCAGCTGGGGCTACCAGACCACCGGCTTTTTTGCGCCCACCAGCCGCTACGGCACGCCGGACGAGCTTGTGGAGTTTGTCAACGCCTGCCACAAGCAGGGGATCGGCGTTATCCTGGACTTTGTGCCGGTCCACTTTGCCGTGGATGCCTACGGTTTAAAAGAATTTGACGGTACGCCGCTGTATGAGTACCCCGCCGCCGCGGTGGGCCAGAGCGAGTGGGGCAGCTGCAACTTTATGCACTCCCGCGGTGAGATCCGCTGCTTTATCCAGTCCTGCGCCGACTACTGGCTGCGGGTGTTCCACGCCGACGGCCTGCGCATGGATGCCGTGTCCCGCCTGATCTACTGGCAGGGCGACCCGAACCGCGGCGTCAACGGCTCGACGCTGGAATTCCTGAAGGGCATGAACGCCGGTTTGCAGCAGCGCCACCCCACGGCCATTCTGATCGCCGAGGACTCTACGAGCTTCCCGAAGGTCACGGCCTCCGTCGAGTACGGCGGCCTGGGCTTTGACTACAAGTGGGACCTGGGCTGGATGAACGACACCCTCGACTACTTTAAAAAGACGTGCGACGAGCGGCGCGAGAATCTGGGCAAGCTGACCTTCTCGATGATGTACGCCTGGAACGAGCACTACATCCTGCCGTTCAGCCACGATGAGAACGTCCACGGCAAGGCGACCATCGTGCAAAAAATGTACGGCGAGTACGAGGGCAAGTTCCCGCAGGCGCGGGCGCTCTACCTGTACATGGCCATCCATCCGGGCAAGATGCTTGATTTTATGGGCAACGAATTTGCGCAGCTGCGCGAATTTGACGAGAGCCGCGAGCAGGACTGGATGGTGCTCAAGTACCCGAACCACGACGACTTCCACCGCTATCGCAGGGCGCTGAATGAGGCGTATCTTGCCAACGAGGCGTTCTGGAGCCGCGAGTACGACCCCGAGGCGTTCCGGTGGCTGGACTGCGCCCACCCCGAGCTGGACGCCTGTGCCATCTGGCGCGACGGCCATGACGGCGCGGTGCTGGCGGCATTCAACTTTGGCGACACGGAGCTGGCCGACTACACGCTGACCCTGCCCCGCGCGGGCAAGCTGACGAAGCTGCTGGACACCGACTGGCAGTGCTTCGGCGGCCGGACCGAGAAGCCGAAGCGGCTGGTCGGCAAGGCCTGCGGGGGTGAATTGAAGCTGACCCTGGCCCCGTTCAGCGGGCAGCTGTTTAAGCTGGTATAACTGCATACAAACAGGCCGCGCCTTTCCCGATACAGGATGGGCGCGGCCTTTTGCTGTATTGTAGGGGCCGGGCAGGCCCGACCTGCAGCTTTGCCGCTGCAACCCCTTTCGTGGCAGATTTGTAGGGAGGGGTCTTGACCCCTCCGCGGCGGCCAGAGGGCAGGCCGCCCTACAAGCTCCCGCAAACGGGGAGCGTAGGGGAGGGATTCATCCCTCTCGCGGGGCGTCGGGGACGCCGCCCCCTACAGGCGGAACCCGCAGGCGCTTCTGATGCCGAAAGTGCGCATTGACGTTAAACCCTCCGGGTAGAATGGCTTCCCCCGCGGGGGAAGCTGTCAGCGGCCCCGCCCGCTGACTGATGAGGGGCAAGCCTGCCATTATTGCGTGTTTACGGCTTGCGGCGGCAAGCTCTCCCCTCATCCGGCCCTGCGGGGCCACCTTCTCCCCCAAGGGAAGAAGGCAAAGAGAAATTCACCGCCCCCAATACTCCTCCACGATCTCCCGTTCCACAAACGGTTCCTTGATTCCGCCGCGCTCTATCGTTGTCTCGTGGCCCTTGCCTAAGATCGCGATAATATCCCCGGGCTGGGCGTGGTCGAGGGCGTAATAGATCGCCTGTCTGCGGTCCGGTATCTCGGCAAACGGTGTGGCCGGGTTGCCAAGGCGCAGCCCGGCGCGGATGTCCGCTAAAATGTGCTCCACGGGCTCGCCGCGGCTGTTATCCTCGGTGATGATGCAGAAATCCGCCAGCCGTGCGCAGACCGACCCCATGCCGAACCGGCGCAGGCGGCTGCGCGCGCCGCCGCAGCCGAACACCGCGACAAGCCGCGTCGGGCGGTAGGCCCGCAGCGTGCGCAGCAGGCACTCGGCGGCGGCCTCGTTGTGGGCGTAGTCGATGACCACCGTGAACGGCGCGTCCAGCGGCACCGGCTCGACCCGCCCGCACACGACGGCCCCGGCCAGCCCGGCATGGATCGCGTCCTCACCCGCGCCCAGCACCCGCGCCGCCGTCAGCGCGGCCAGCGCGTTGTACACGCTGAACGCCCCGGGCATGCCCACGGCGTACCGTGCGCCGTCCACGGTAAACGCCGCGCCCAGCCGCCCGCCCGCGCGGGTCAGCGCAAAATCGGCGTCGGCGCGTACATCCGCCGGGCAGCCGATGCCGTAGGTCACGGCGCGGCAGGAAAGACCCTGCATAATTTTCCCCACATGCGGGTCGTCATTGTTGAAAACTCCCACGCGGCAGCGGCGGAACAGCGCCCGCTTCCAGAACAGATACTCCGCAAAATCCGCGTGTTCGTCGGGGCCGATGTGGTCGGGCGACAGGTTCGTGAACACCCCCACCGCAAATTCGATCTCCGCCGCGCGGTCAAATTTCAGCCCGAGGCTCGAAACCTCCATGACGCAGGTGTCGCAGCCGTCGTCGGCCATGCGGCGCAAAAGCAGCTGCAGATCGCAGCTTTCCGGCGTTGTATGGTTCAAATCATGCCGGTGCCCGGGCCAGCAGACGCCGTTGGTGCCCACCAGCCCGACCCGCCGCCCGTCGGCCTGCAAAACGGCTGCCAGCAGGTGGGCCGTCGTCGTCTTGCCCTTCGTGCCGGTCACGCCGATCATCGTCATGGCGCGGGCCGGTTCGCCGTAGAGCCGCGCGGCCAGCGCCGCCATGGCCCGCCGCGGGTCGCCCGCCAGCAGCACGGCACACCCGGCGGGCAGGCCGGGCACATCATGGGTGCAGAGCACCGCCGCGGCCCCGGCAGCGACGGCCTGTGCTGCAAAGTCGTGGCCGTCGGCGTGCCGCCCGGGCAGACAGACGAACAGCGCCCCCGGCCCGGCACAGCGGGAGTCACAGCAGACGGACGTGATTTCGGTCAGGGCATCGCCGCGCAGAAGCCGACAGCCGGTGTTTTGGGTAAGCCGCCGCAGGTCCATTCAGCATCACGCTCCAAAAAATTGCTCATACCAGATCAAAAAGCTGTATACGCACCAGATCTGCCGCCAGCAGTCGCCGCCGTGCAGGTGCTGGTTCAACATACTATGCAGCGCGCGCGGGTCAAAGAACTCCGCCGCTGCCGGGCGGCTGAACACGGCCCGCACCCGGCTGGTATAGGGCTCCTGCCGCAGCCAGTCCCGCACCGGCACGGGAAAGCCGAGTTTTTTGCGCGCGGCGCTGGCGGCGGGCAGCGTGCGTGCCGCGGCCCGGCGCAGGGCAATTTTCGTCGTGCGTGCGTCGGCCTTGGCGGCAGCGGGCAGCGCGGCGGCCAGCGCCCAGACCTCCCGGTCCAGAAACGGCACCCGCAGCTCCAAACTGTGCGCCATGCTCATCTTGTCGGCCTTGAGCAGGATGTCCCCGGCCAGCCACAAATTTAGATCCACCTGCTGCATCCGGGTCACGGGGTCCAGTCCCTCGGTGGCGTCCCAGATAGCCTCGGTCAAAAACATCGGGTCGCCGTCCCCGGCGTAATCCGCCAGCAGGCGGCGCTTTTCGCGCTCATTGAACAGGGCCGTGGGGCCGAAATACCGCTCCTCCAGGCTCATGCCGCGCCGCACGAGAAAGTTCACCCCGCGCGCGGGCGGCAGCAGCGACGCCGCCGCCCCCAGCCCGGCCCGCAGCCAGGGCGGCAAGCGGTCATACCACCGCGCTGTGAAGGGGTCGCGGTAGATGTTGTACCCGCCGAACAGCTCGTCCGCGCCCTCGCCCGAGAGCACGACCTTGACGTCCTTCGCGGCCTCGCGGTTCAAAAAGTAGAGCGCCACGGCGGCAGCGTCGGCCAGCGGCTCGTCCATGTGGTACTGTACGGCGGGCACGGCGTCCCAGAACTCGCCGGGGCTGATGCGCCGCACGCGGTTTCGCACGCCGAGGCTGCGCGCCAGCGCCCGGGCGGGGAAGGACTCGTCGTACTTCGGCTCGGCGTAGCTGATCGTGTAGGTGCGCGCGGGGCGGGCCAGCGCGGTCAGGTAGGCCGAGTCCACGCCGCCCGACAGGAACCCCGCGACCTCGACGTCGGCGACCTTGTGCGCCGCCGCACTGCCGCGCAGGACTTCTTCGATCTCGGCAGGGGAGACCGGCGCGTCGCCGGGCAGGAAGGCAGGCTGCACCCACCGCGTCGTGCGGACGATGCCGTCGGAGAACTCGAGAAAATGCCCGGGCAGCAGCTTCTGCACGCCTGCAAAAAACGTATCCCGCCCCGGGGAATACTGGCAGGACAGGTAGAGCGGCAGCTGCGCGGTGTTGAGCCGCTTGGCAAACGACGGGTGGTCTAAAAACGCCTTGATCTCGCTGGCGAAAAGCAGCGTGCCGTCGGCGCAGCGGCAGTAGTACAGCGGCTTGATGCCGAACATATCCCGCGCACAGAACAGCACCCCGGCGCGGCGGTCCCACAGCGCAAACGCGAACATCCCGCGCAGCCGGGGCAGCAGCTCGCGGCCCCACTGCTCCCATCCGTGCAGCAGGACCTCGGTGTCGGTGCGGGTGGCAAAGGTGTGGCCCAGCGCCGTCAGCTCGGCGGTCAGCGCACGGTAGTTGTAGATTTCGCCGTTGAAAACGACGACTAAGTTTTTATCCTCACTGTACAGCGGCTGTGCGCCGCCCTCTAAGTCGATGATGGCCAGACGGCAGTGGCCGAGCGCCGCGGGCCCCTCCACAAAGGTGCCCTGCCCGTCGGGGCCGCGGTGGGCAATGCGCGCCAGCATGGGGGCCAGCGCCGCTGCGTTCGCTGCGCCGTGCCCCGCGATAAAGCCTGCGATTCCGCACATGATTTTGCGTCCTTTCCCGGCAGTGCAACCTGCCGTTACCGCTTTGTCAGCTTAACATGCTGGTATTTTACCACGTTCTGTGGTAGAATCATGTCAGAAAAAAGAGGAAAGAGGGCGAGCGTATGACACTGGGGCAGAATATCCAGAATGCGCGCAGGGCGCAGGGGCTGAGCCAGGAGGCACTGGCTGAAAAAATCGGCGTCAGCCGCCAGGCGCTGGGCAAGTGGGAGAAGGATACCGCCCTGCCGGGGCTGGACAATCTGCAGGCACTGGCTGCGGCGCTGGGCATCGGCGTGGACGCACTGCTGGGCGCGGAGAACGCCGACCCCGCCGTGCCCGCCGTGACGCTGGACGCGCTGCGGGACCTGCTGGCCGCCCGCGATGCCGAGGAAAAGCGCCGCCGCCGCTTGTGGGGCTGTGCCGGAGGCGCGGCGTTCATCGTACTGGCCGGGCTGCTGGCGGGCGTGGCGCTGCAATATGAGCGGCAGATCAGCGCGCTGAACCAGAACTATGCGGCCATCCAGTCCAGCTACGCCGCCCAGCAGGCGGAGCTGTCGGCGCAGATTTCGGAATTGCAGGACGCCGTCCGGATGGGTGAGGCCACGATTCTGGACTGGCGCTGGCTGCCCGTGGACAAGCTGCACCGGGACGCTGATAAAAGCTGGATGCCCGTGCAGGTGCAGGTCACGCCGCGCACGACCCGCGACGGTGTGACGGCCCGGCTGGCTGTGCGCTGCGGGGACGATACGCAGCTGTACGAAATGACCGCCGCGCCCGACGGCAGCTTTGCGGCGGACGGTATCGTTTTTACGGTGGGCAGCACCTATGAATTGAGCGTGCAGTGGACGGCTGACGGCGTGACCACCAACGAGACGCTGGGGACCGTGGATTTCAACGACGAGATGACCGAGCCGCAGATTATCTGGGGCGCGGTGAGCAGCAGCCTGGACTTTGGGTATTCCGTGCAGCGGGTCGGCAATAAGCAGTACCGCCTGACCCTGACTTGCTACCCTGTGGAGGTGCAGGTGGACACCCCGCCGTGGATGCAGCCTGCGCAGGTGGAAATCGACCTGCGCCTGAACGGCGACGCCGGGGAGCCGACAGCCACCGCCGTACTGGATTGCGAGGGCGAGTACAGCTATGGCAATTCCTCCCGCACCGAGAGCGTCTGGAACGGCACATTCTATAGCGATGACGTGGTAAACGGCTGGGAGTACGACGGCGAGACGCTGCCGAAGTACGTTGTGCGTGTGACAGACACGAATGGAAATGTCTGGACGGAGGAAATGCCGCTGAGCAAACGGTGACCTGTAGGGGCCGGGCATGCCCGGCCCGGAGGTTTGCCATTGCAATCCCTTTAATGGTTTGCTTTGTAGGGAGGGGTCTTGACCCCTCCGCGGGGCGTCGAGGACGCCGCCCCCTACAGTGGCAACCCGGAAGCTTTATTGTTGTCGCTAACGTCCGCGGCGGCCAGAGGGCTGGCCGCCCTACGACATGCCCATTCACACAATCACTACATAATTTCCCCCCTGCCGCATACACTTACGGCAGGGGGGATTTGTATGCCGCGGATGCTGCCGGTGCTGCTGGGCGGGGATGCCAATGTCTACGGCATGGCCCGCAGCTTTTATGAATGCTATGGCGTGCGCAGCCTGGCCGTCTGCCGCCGCGCCCTGCCCGCGCTGGTCCACAGCCGTCTGGTGCGGGTCGCCGTGCAGGACCCGGCGTTCGGGCAGGACCACGTCTTTACGGCCACGCTGCTGGGGCTGGCGGCGCAGTACCCCGGCGTGCCCAAAATTCTCATCTCCTGCGCCGACGACTACACGGCCCTGCTGGCCCGCCATGCCGACGCGCTGCGCGGGGCGTACCGCTTTGCCTGCCCGCCGCCCGCGGCGCTGCATCTGGCCGATAAGCGGCAGGTGGCTGCGGCCTGCCGCGCCGCGGGGCTGCGCACACCGCAGACCGTGACGCTGCGCCCGGCGGACGCCCTGCCGCCGCTGCCGTTTGGCTGGCCGGTCATCGCCAAGCCCGCGGACCAAGCGGCCTACGCCCGCTGCGATTTCCCGGGGCGGCGCAAGGTGTATCTCGTTCAGGACGCCGCCCGGCTGCGGGAGCTCCTTGCCGCCGCGGCGCGGGGCGGTTATTTTGGCAGCTGGCTCGTGCAGGAGTACATCCCCGGCCCGGACACGCGGCTCGGGGTCGTCAACGCCTACTGCGCGGCGGACGGCAGTGTGCCGTGGCTTGTGCAGGGCCAGCCCCTTTTGCAGGAGCGCACGCCCGAGGGCACCGGCAACTACGCCGCCGTGCTGGTGGAGCCGTCCCGGCAGGACGCGGCGCTGCTGGATGCCCTGCGCGGCCTTTTGCAGGCGGCGGGCTGGCACGGCTTTGCCAATTTTGATTTGAAGTATGACCGCCGCGGTGAGCCGGTTTTATTTGAGCTGAACCCCCGGCAGGGCCGCGCGTCCTATTTTTGCGACGCCGCGGACGCACCGCTGGCCGTGCCGCCGGTGCAGGACCTGCTGTACGGCGGGCCGGTCACGCCGCCGACGCTGCGCCCCGCCGTCTGGTACACCGCGCCGTGGTACGCCGTGCGCCGCGCTTGCCCGAACAGGCTTGCCCTGCGCCGCGCCGACACCCTGCGGCGGCGTGGCCGTGGCCGCGCCCATCTGCTGGCAGCAGGGGAGGGGCTGCGGCGCAGCGTATGGTTTGCGGCAAGGCAGGCGGGCTATTGCCGTAAGCTGTAGGGGCGAGCATTGCTCGCCCGTGCCCGTTCCCGCCGCGGCAAGCTCCCCGGGTCGTCGAGGACGCCGACCCCTACGCACCGAATTTCTCACAAGGGGGGCAAACCTATGTGCGGCATCGTCGGCTTTACCACGCCCGGGCAGGACCCGGCGGCGGCCAAACAAATCGTGCAGGGCATGGCGGACCTCATCCGTCACCGCGGCCCCGACGGCGAGGGCTGCTACGCCGACGGCACCGCGGCGCTCGGGCATCGGCGGCTGTCGGTCATTGATCTGGCGGGCGGCGGCCAGCCGATGCTCAATGAGGACGGCACGCTGGTGGTCGTGTTCAACGGCGAAATTTACAACTACAAGACCCTGCGCGCCCGATTGCAGCAGCGCGGCCACACATTTGCCACGGATTCCGACACCGAGGTCCTGCTCCACGGGTATGAGGAATGGGGCCGCGACCTGCCCTGCTGCCTGCGCGGGATGTTCGCGTTTGCGGTGTGGGACCGCACCCGCGGCACGCTGTTCTGTGCGCGGGACCTGTTCGGCATCAAGCCGCTCTGCTATTATAAAAAGGGCGAGACGCTGCTCTTTGCCAGCGAGATCAAGGCATTTCTGGCTCACCCGGCCTTTGAAAAGTGCCTGAACGAGGCCCGTCTGCCCGACTGGCTGAGCATGGAGTACCTGCCCGACGCCGAGACGCTGTTCACCGGCGTTTATGAGCTGCCGCCCGCCCATACGCTGACCTGGCAGGCGGGCCGGGTCACGCTGGCCCGCTATGCCGCGCCGCGGTTCCGGGCAAAGCGGGGGCGCAGTCTGCGGGCTTGGGCGCGTGAGATCGGGGACGCTGTCGCCGAGAGCGCCGATGCCCACCGCATTGCCGATGTCGAGGTCGGCTGCTTTTTGTCGGGCGGGGTGGACTCGTCGTTCATCACCTGCGAGATGGCCCGCCGCCAGCCCGCCGTGCAGTGCTTCTCGGTGGGCTACGCCGAGGAAGCGTATTCCGAGCTGCCTGCCGCCCGTGCCGCGGCGCAGGCGCTGGGCGTGCCGCTGACCGAAACCACCGTGACCGCGGATGATTTTTTTGCGGCGAACCGCGCCATTCAGTGGTATCTGGACGAGCCGATGCCCAACCCGGCGGAGGTGCCGCTGTATTTCCTGTGCAAGGCGGCGCGGCAGCGGGTCAAGGTCGTGCTCTCGGGCGAGGGTGCGGATGAGCTGTTCGGCGGCTATCCGCTGTACCGGCAGGCCGTCTGGGCCGAACGCTGGCAGAAAATGCCCCGGGCCGTGCGGCGGGCGCTGGCGGCCCTGCTGCCCGGCTGCGGCCTGCTGCGCCGGGGCGCACTGCCGCGCTGGCAGCGGTCTGCCCGGGCCAACTATGTCTTTGAAACAACGCAGGAGCGCGATAAATATTTGAAGCGCGACTACTGCGCCCCGACCCCCGCGCAGCGCTGCAAGCCCTATTTTGACGCGGTGCGCGGGCTGGATGAGCCGACGGCGGTGCAGTGGGTCGATTGGCAGACCTGGCTGCCGCGGGACATCCTGCGCAAGGCGGACCGCATGAGCATGGCCCACAGCCTGGAGCTGCGGGTGCCGTTCTTGGACCGGCAGGTGCTGGCCGCGGCGCAGGCCCTGCCCCGGCGGTACCGCTGCACCGGGCGGCGCGGAAAGATCGCCCTGCGCGCCGCCGCGGCCCGCCGCCTGCCGCCTCAACTGGCCGACGCGCCGAAGCGCGGCTTCCCCGTGCCGCTGGCGGACTGGCTGCGGCAGGAGAAATATTACGCGCTGGTCAAGGCCAAGCTCACCGGCCCGGCAGCCGAGCGCTTTTTTGACACGGGTGCGCTCTGCGCCCTGCTGGACGCCCACCGTGCGGGAAAAACCAACGCTATGACGAAGCTCTGGGCGTTTTACTGCTTTATTGAGTGGTATGAGGTGTATTTCACGGGAAAAATCCCGCCGGATTTGTAAAAAAGTTTTTGCAAAATGCTTGACAACCCGGCTCTCCGTTGCTATAATATCTTACGCAGTATGTCCCTCGCGGACATGAACCCGCAATAAGCGCCCGTAGCTCAGCTGGATAGAGCAACTGCCTTCTAAGCAGTGGGCCGGGGGTTCGAGTCCCTTCGGGCGCATTATGTGGTGCCTATGGCGCAGTTGGTTAGCGCGCCAGATTGTGGCTCTGGAGGCCGAGAGTTCGAATCTCTCTAGGCACCCCACCAAAGACCGTACAGGCGCGTTCCTGCACGGCCTTTTCTTTTATAATGGGTCGTCGCCAAGTGGTAAGGCACGGGACTTTGACTCCCGCATTCGTGAGTTCGAACCTCGCCGACCCAACCACAGCTCATCCTGCATGAATGTGCAGGGTGAGCTTTTGTTTTGCGGCAGTCTTGGCCCCCTCCTACGAGGGGGCTTTTTTGTTATGCCATTCAATATTCTGTACAATTTTTGTTGGTTTGCCGCAAAAGCAAAAAACACCTTTTTTTCTTTAGACATTTATGCTATGATGAACTAAAATATAGCTGCCAAAGGTGGTGTGCGATGATGACCTACGAAGAATTTGACAAGCGCTGCGACGAACTGGAAAACGCCCCACTGCCGGAGCGCAAGACCTTCTTTGCCGATGTACTGGCCGGGGAGACCGAAAAGACCGATGTGCGGATGATGGCGTACTTCCGCTATGCGCTGCTCTTTTACCGCGAGGGCGACTTCCTCGCCGCGCGGGAAATTCTGGAACCGTTCATCATCGATTACAAAAGCTACCGGTACCGCCCGGAGATCATCGCCTGCTTCAACCTCGTCGGCTTGGTGGCCTACTATGTGCGGGAGTACGCACTGTCCCGCTTCTACATTCATGAGGGCCTTAAAATTGCGCGGGAACACAGCGAGGTCAGCCGTTACGCCTATGAGTACAACAACCTTGCCGTGACCTATGTGGCCCAGCAGGACTACGGGAAGGCGCTTGAGGCCATCCGCGAGGCAGAGAAAAACATGCCCGTCTCCGATGAGGTGATGCACGCCTACATCTACCGCAATCTGGCGGAGATCTGCTGCCATCTGGACCGGCTGGACGAGGCAAAGGATGCCCTTGCCAAATGCCTGGCCTACCGGGGCCGGGAGATCCTGCCCGAGGAAGTGCGGATCGTGAACACGCTGCTGACCTATAAGTCGGGCGACACCGCCGGGTACAAACGCTGCTGCGCCGAGCTTCGGGAGCACCTGCCCCGGCTGCACGCGCAGGAGTTCCTGGCCTCCTGCAAGGTGCTGTTCGACTGCGGCATGGATGCCGGGGACAATGCGCAGGTCGAGTGGGTGCTGAACGCCATGGACGCCTACCTGCGCCGCGACCCCAAGGAGGCCCAGGTCGGTCTGCGGGCCGAGATCTGCCGCTATGAATACGCCAAAGCCACCGGCAACACCGCCCTGATGCTGGCCGCGCTGGAAAAGAAGGAGACCTACTACGCGCTGGTGCTGGCCCGCAAGGAAGAGATCCGTGTCCGGGATGCGGGCCGCTACCTGCACATCGGCCAGCAGCTGCAAAATGCGCTGGAGAGCGAGGCCAGCGCCAACCGCACCAAGACGCGCTTTTTGGCCAACATGTCCCACGACATCCGCACGCCCATCAACGGCATTCTGGGCATGCTGGAGGTCATCCGCGACTGCCGCAGCGACGAGGCGCGGGTCGATGACTGCCTGGGCAAGATCGATATTTCGGCTAAGCACCTGCTCTCCCTCGTCAACGACGTGCTGGACATGAGCAAGATCGAGAGCAACAGCTTTGTGGTCGAGGCAAAGCCCTTCAACCTCGGCCGGACCCTTGCTGAGGTCGATGACATCGTCCGCTTTCAGGCGGAGCAGAGCGGGCTGCGGCTGTACACGGACCACGACGATGTGCACGACGCCGACCTGCTGGGCGGTGCGCTCTACCTGAAAAAGATCCTTGTGAACCTGTACAGCAACGCCATCAAGTACAACAAGCCCGGCGGGAGCATCACCACCCGCCTGCGGGAGGTGAGCCGCACCGCCGACACCGCGGCCTATGCGTTCACGATCCGGGATACCGGCATCGGCATGACGCAGGACTTTATTGACAACCACCTGTTTGAGGCGTTCAGCCAGGAGGACAACGCCGCGCGCTCCCAGTACGGCGGCACCGGGCTGGGTATGTCCATCGTGAACCAGCTGGTGCAGAAGATGAACGGCACGATCACCGTCGAGAGCACGGTGGGGGAGGGCAGCTGCTTTACTGTCACGCTGCCGTTTGCCATAGACCACGACCCGCCCGCCGCCGGGCCGGAGAAGGAAGCCTCCGCTGACCTGCACGGCAAGCGCCTGCTGGTTGTCGAGGATAACGAGCTGAACATGGAGATCGTCGAGTTCATGCTGAAAAGCGCCGGGGCCGAGGTCGTCAAGGCGTTTGACGGCGAGAGCGCCGTGCGCGCCTTTGCCGCCGACCCGGCGGGCTACGATGCGATTTTGATGGACCTGATGATGCCGGTCATGGACGGCTACGCCGCGGCCAGGGCCATCCGCGCCAGCGGGCAGACCCGTGCCGGGACTGTGCCCATCATCGCCATGAGCGCCAACGCCTACGCCGAGGACGTGAAGAAATGCCTGGATTCCGGCATGAACGCCCACATCAGCAAGCCGCTGTTCAAGGATGTCATGCTGCGCACGATTGCACGGTTTGTCTAAGGCAACACCGCATAATTCCCGCCTTACGGCTTAAGCCCCGCGTATAAACATCCCCGCCCCTGCGAATACTGTCAGCACGGAGGTGTTTTTATGAGCTATCTTGATTGTGCCCAGTATGATTGCTGCCATAACAAGGCGGGCTGCTGCTGCCTGGACGGCATCAACGTCCGCCATACCGGCCCCGGGGACGCTGTCTGCGGCAGCTACCGCAACAGCGGGGGCTGCGGCAACGTCGCTACCGACAACCAGCCGGCCTCGCCCGAGACCGAGATCCACTGCGACGACAGGGGCTGCCGCCATCTTGAGGGGCGCTGCTGCTGCGCCGACCACGTCAGCATTGACGAGTGCAGCTGCGGCCCCGAATGCGCCACCCGCGCCCCGCGGGAGACCGCCGAATAATTTTATCCCGGAACGGATGCCGTTTTCACAAAGCGGCATCCCTTTTTTATTGCTAAATCATCCGCTTTGTTGTATAATAAGACGATATAGTAGGTCTTGTCCGCCCTTTTGCGGATGTGTCGGCTGCTTGCCCGTGCCCGTTTGCGGCCAGGGCAGCCACGAGCTTCCCGCGGGCGAGCAATGCCCGCCCCTACAAGGTGCGTTTTGACCGCGCAAACAAATATTTGTTATAAAAAACGAGGTGTCACTCCATGTCCGAAACTCCTGTTACCGTGCCGTTTGTCTCCTTCCGCCCGATGGAGCGGGAGCTGGATGCCGACCTGCGCGGCGCGTTTGCCCGCGTGCTGGACAACAGCTGGTACATCGGCGGCAGAGAGGACGCCGCCTTTGAAAAGGCTTTTGCCGATTACTGCGGCGTCAGGCACTGCGTCGGCTGCGGCAACGGGCTGGACGCACTGGTGCTCATTTTAAAGGCCATGGGCATCGGCCCCGGGGACGAGGTCATTGCCCCGTCCAACACCTTTATCGCCACGGTGCTGGCCATCAGCTACGCGGGCGCAGCGCCCGTGCTGGTCGAGCCGACGCTCGAAAGCTACAACATCGACCCCGCCCGCATCGAGGCCGCCGTGACCCCGCGCACGAAGGCCATCATGGCCGTGCACCTCTACGGCCAGTGCGCCCCGATGGACGAGATCAACGCCATTGCCCACGCCCACGGCCTCAAGGTCATCGAGGACGCCGCCCAGGCCCACGGCGCGACCTACAAGGGCCGCCGCGCGGGCAGTCTGGGGGATGCCGCCGGGTTCAGCTTCTACCCGGGCAAGAACCTGGGTGCGCTGGGCGACGCGGGCTGCGTAACGACGAACGACGACGCGCTGGCCGAGCGCATCCGTGCACTGGGCAACTACGGCAGCGACTACAAATACCACCATGTCTACAAGGGCCAGAACTCCCGCCTGGACGAGCTGCAGGCCGCGTTCCTGGCCGCCAAGCTGCCGCACCTCGACGCTATGAACGCCGAGCGCCGCCGCATTGCCGCGCGGTATCTGGCCGAAATGCACAACCCGGCGGTCACGCTGCCCGCCGAGCTGCCCGACTGCACCCACGTCTGGCATATCTTCGCCGTGCGCTGCGCCGACCGCAACGCGCTGGAAAAGCATTTGAACGCCCGCGGCATCGGCACGAACAAGCACTACCCGACGCCCATCCACCTGCAGGGCGCTTACGCCGAGCTTGGCCTTGGCAGGGGCGCACTGCCGCTGGCGGAGGAAATTTCCGCCACCGAGCTGAGCCTGCCGATGTTCTACGGCATGACCGACGCGCAGGTGCAGGCCGTCATCGACGCCGTGAACGAGTTTGAGGGGTGAACCATGCCGAAGGTCGGTATCGTAATTTCCAATTATAACGGCTGGCAGGACACGCTCGTCTGTCTGGACAGCCTGCAAAAGCAGACGTTCACGGACTTTGAAGTGATTTTAATCGACGATGCGTCGCCGAATGATTCCGTTGCACAGCTGCAAAATAAGCTGCCGCCGAACACGGTGTTCCTGCCGCAAGAGCGCAACGTCGGCTTTGCCGCGGCCAACAACATCGGTATGCGCCGTGCGCTGGACGACGGCTGCGACTTTGCGCTGCTGCTGAACAACGACACGTCGGTCCGCCCGGATTTCCTTGAAAAGCTGCTGGCCGAGACCCCCGCGGGGGCGGTCAGCTGCCCGAAGATGCTGTTTATGGACCCGCCCGACGAGATCTGGTTTGCGGGCGGTGAGCTGGACCCCAAGACCGGCAAGGTAAAGCACCTGGGCGGCCACAAAAAGGACGGCCCCGAATTTGCCGAAAAAAAGCAGGTCAGCTTTATCACGTTCTGCTGCGTACTGCTGCCGCGGGCCGTGATCGAGAAGGTCGGTTATCTCGATGAGACACTGTTTATGTACTGCGAGGACGTTGACTACTGCATTCGTCTGGCGCAGGCCGGTGTGCCGATGTGGTTTTTGCCCGATGCTGTCATCCACCACAAGGCGGGCGGCAGCGCGGGCGGGATGCTGTCGGTCTACTACATCACCCGCAACACGCTGTACCTGACCTGCAAGGGCAAAAGCGCGGCCTATGCGAAGCTGAAAACGATTCTCCCCCTCCTCACCGGCGCGGCACGCTACGCCCTGACAAAGCTGCTGGGCCGCAAAAAAGGCCGCAGCTACGGCGCGTTCCGAGGTGCCGTGGATTTCTGGAACGGGAAAATGGGGCGGATGAAGGGGTAACCCCCCTTGGCCCCCTCCCCTGCTGGGGGAAACAAGAAATCTGACGTAAAGGAGACATCCCCATGGATCTATCCATCCTCTTGGTCCAGTACCGCCCCGACGAGGGCGAGCTGCGGCGGACGCTGGCGTCGCTGCTGCGGCAGAGCTGCCGTGATTTTGAACTGGTCGTGGCGGATGACGGCTCCGATGAGGACTTCTTCCCGCTGACGCGCCAAATTCTTGCAGAAAACGGCTTTACCGGCGCAAAATTTGTCAAGCTCACCCCCAACGGCGGCACGGTCAAAAACGTTTTGAACGGCGCAAAGCAGGCAGCCGGGAAATGGGTGTTCACCGTCTCGCCGGGGGACTATCTCTACGACGCCGACACGGTGGCGTGGCTGCTGGAAGTCTTGCGCCGCGATGCCCCGCGGGTCGCCTTTGGCCGCCTGGCCTGCTACGAAGACCGGAACGGCGCACCGATCCAGCGCCCCGGCGACGCGCCGTTTGACCGCACGCCCTACCGCCCCGGCGCGTATGACGCCAAGACCGCCAAGCGCAATATGCTGCTCTATGATGACGGCATCAGCGGCGCTGGGCTCGTGTATGAGCGGGAATTGCTCGTACACGCGCTGGAAAAGATGGCGGGCCGCGTCCTGCTGGCCGAGGATTTCGCCGCGCGGCTCTTTGCCGTGGAAAACATCCCGATAGTCGGCTATGACCGCTGCATTGCGTGGTATGAAGTCGGCACCGGCGTTTCCACCAACGAGGGCGCACGCGCCCGGATGCTGCGCGACTGGCGTGCCATGGTAGAGCTGCTGCGGGAGCTGTACCCCAAAGACCGCACCGTGCGGCTGGCGTATGAATATTACTTCAATGACCGGCACAAATCGCGGCTCGTCCGCGGGCTGGTCGGGCGGCTCATCGTGCCGCAGAACGCCCCCTTCAAAAAAGCCCAGCACGCCTGGGTCCCTCCCGTGAACGGAGATATTCAGGAATTAAAGCAGATTTACGAGTCAGCCCTTGGCCCCCTCTGCGAGGGGGCTCCCGCCGCAGCGGGTGGGGGAGAGAACCTGACGTAGCCCGAAATATTTCGGGCTGTGGCAAGGTTCAACCCTTCCGGCCCTGCGGGGCCACCTCCCCTGCTAGGGGAGGCAAGGAGTAATACACAGAAAGGCAACCACTATGATCATCCAGACCATCAGCATCAAAAGCGTGACGGCGCAGGGGATGGGCACCCTCTCGGTCTTTGAGGGCAGCCATGATGTGCCCTTTGACATCAAGCGCATTTACTATATCCACGGCGCGCCCAAGGGCACCCACCGCGGCGGCCACGCCCACAAGGCACTGCGGCAGGTGCTGTGGTGCCCCTACGGCAGCATCCGCATCCGGCTGGACAATGGCCGCGAGAAGGCCGACGTCCTGCTGGACAGCCCCGACAAGGGCCTGATCGTCGAGCACTATATGTGGCGCGAGATGATCTGGGAGAAAAAGGACTCCGTGCTCTGCGTCGCGGCGGATTCCTACTACGATGAATCGGATTATATACGTGATTACGATGAATTTTTGGAAGCTGTCAAGGGAAAGGATCTGGACTGATGCAGTGGACGGTACGCCCCTACACCCCGGCGGACGAGGCCGAGTGGGACCGCTTTGTCATGCACGAAAGCGGCAACGGCACGTTTTTGCAGACCCGCAACTTTTTGAACTACCACCCCGCGGGCCGGTTTACGGATGCCTCGCTCATGGTCTATAACGAGCACGGCGGCCTCGGCGCGGTGGTGCCCGCGGCGCTGCGGCTGGACGGTGCAACGAGAATTTTCCGCTCCCACCCGGGCAGCACGTTTGGCGGGCCGGTGCTGCGCAGCACCTACAACTCCGCGGCTAAGTCCATCGGGATTTTGCAGGCGGTGGAGGATTATATTGCCGCGCGCTACGACGCGGCGGATTTCCGCCCGACGCCCGATCTGTTCAACGGCGTCGAGAACGTCGCGCTGCAATACGCCTTCACCTATCTGGGCTACACCCAGCAGACCGAGCTGAGCACCTGGGTGCCGGTGGCGGGCCGCACGCCGGAAACGCTGCTGGCGTCCTTCCGCCAGAACAAAAAGCAGGATGTGAAAAAGGCGCTCAAGCAGGATTTAACGTTCCGCAAGCTGGAAACACGGGCGGAGATCGACGCCTTCCACGCGCTGCTTCGGCAGAACCTACAAAAATTCGGCGTTGAGCCTGTGCATACCGCCGATGAACTCTGGGAGTTCAAGACCAGCCGTCTGCCCGACATTGCCGGGTTTTACGGCGTGTTTGCGGACGAGCAGATGGTCGCGGGCGGCATGACCTTCTACTTTGCCCAGGCCAACGTGCTGCACACCCAGTATCTGGCGGCGGATTTGTCCATCCGCAGTTACAGCCCGGCGGCGTATCTCTATTACCGGATGCTCTGCTTGGCTGCCGGGATGGGCTGCAACGCCCTGTCCTGGGGTATCTCGACGGAGGACCGCGGCAAGGTGCTGAACTTCGGCCTTGTGGAGAGCAAGGAAGGGTACGCGAGCTGCCATGCCGTGAACCTCGGCTTTACAAAAACCTTTAGCAAGAAGGAAACAAACGATGCAACGTGAGTTTGGCGGTTACCTGCCGCTGGAGCTGCCCCATGGGCAGGAGCTGTACACCGGTGCGGGCGTGCTGCGGCTGAACTGTGGCCGCAATGCGATTGTGGCTGCCCTGCGCGACGCGGGCGCAAAAAAGGTGTATCTGCCCTATTACAACTGCAACACGGTCTATGACGCCGTGACCCGCGCGGGCTTTGCGGTGGAGCGCTATCCGCTGGACGCGCGCCGTCTGCCTGTCTGCCCCGCGCTGGGCGACGATGAGTGGCTGTTGTATGTCAACTACTTCGGCATTGCGTCGGACGACCTGCTGGCCGAGGTCAAGCGCCGCTGGCCGCGGATGATTTTTGACAACACCCAGGCGTTTTTTTCAGCGCCCCGTATGGATGCCGACAGCTACAACGTCTATTCCTGCCGCAAGTTCGTCGGCGTGCCGGACGGCGCGTACCTTGTACACACGGGACTGACCGACGGGATTTACCCGGCGGACACCAGCTGGCAGCACGCGGCGTTTTTGTTCCGCTGCATCGATGAAAGCGTGAACAGCGCCTACGGCGACAGCCTCGACAACGAGAGCCGCTTTGACGGCGAGATCCGCGGTATGTCGCCCTCGACCCGGCGCATCCTCGCGTCCGTCGAGTACGACGCCCTGCGCCTGCGCCGCCGCGCCAACTACGAGGCGCTGCACGCCGCGCTGGCCCCGCACAATGCGCTGGACTGCCCGGCCGGCGCCGATGCGATGATCTACCCGTTTTTGTGCCGGGTTGACGGCATGCGCGGACGGCTGATAAAAAATAAAGTCTACGTCAGCCAGTGGTGGAAGTACCTGCTGGAGCTGCTGCCCGCCGACTCCGTCGAGGCCGACTACAGCCGGTACCTGCTGCCGCTGCCCATCGACCAGCGCTACACGCCCGACGATATGCGCGCACTGGCGGCGCTGGTGCTGCAGCTGAAAGAGGAAGGGGAACCCGCATGACACAGCAGCCCAAGGTCAGTGTGCTGATCTCGTTTTACAATCTGGCCCCCTTCGTGGACCAGACGATGGAAAGCGTGCTGGCGCAGAAAACCGATTTTCCCGTGGAAATCCTCTGCGCGGACGACGGCTCCGACGACGGCACGATTGAAAAGCTGCGCGGCTGGGAGGCGGCGCACCCCGACACCGTCCGCGTCTTTGTCATGAACCGCGTGCCGGGCAAAAAATATGAGGGCAACGAGCGCATCCGGCGGATGAACGCCATCCGCGGGCGGCTTTTTTACGAGGCCAAAGGCAGCTATGTCTGCTATCTGGACGGCGACGATTTTTACACCGATGACCGCAAGCTGCAAAAGCAGGCGGACATTTTGGACGCCGACACAGCCCACAAATACGTGGCCTGTGGGCATAACGGCTGCTACTACTGGCAGAGCACCGGCGAGACGAAGCCGATTGAAAAGCCCATCCGGGAATGTGCGCTGACGGCGAAGGAGTATTGGAGCTTTTTCTACATCCACACCAACGCAATGATGTTCCGCAACATCGGCCTGCAGGGCATTGACCCGTACACGAGCGGCATTCAAATCATTGATAACCTGCTGACCTACCAGTTTCTGCCCTACGGCGGGGTGTACTATATCCCGGACTGCATGTTCAACTACCGCCAGACGGAGGACAGCACCTTCCACCGCCGCAGCGTCTACCAGAATTATATCCTGAACGCCTTGATGCTCTACCAGCAAAAGACGGTGCTGCGCGGTTTATTCGGCGCGGGGCTGGTACGCACCCTGTTTGAGTACACCCAGCTGTATGAGAACCGCCGCGACCCCAAGCTGACCGCGGAGGGGCAGACCTACCTCGAAAACATTGACCGCTACGGCGCGGGCCGCCTGCGCCGCCTTGTGAACTATAATAAGGAAAGCGCCCCGGTGCGCCTGTGGTGTGAGTTGGAAAATAAATTCTGGTTCTTTATGACGAAGGTCTGCCGCCATTTTATCTGGAAGCCCAAGGTGCGGGCCCTGCTGGAAGAGGCACGTATCAAAACCGAAAAAGGGGAGTGCTGAATCATGGAAGAAATGAACGAACTGACCGCCGAAGAACGGGCCCGCATTTTACAGCATGAGCTGGAGGCCGTCTACGGCTCGTCGTCGTACAAGATTGGCCGCGCCGTGACCTGGCTGCCCCGCCATGCGAAAAAGGCGCTGGCGTACCTTGCCCACAACGGCCCGGCCATCAGCGCCAAATATCTGTATACCTACGCGAAATATCACAAGGTCGCCAACAAGGAATACGCCTACTGGGCCTGCCTGCAAAAAAAGGACTACCCCGAAGCACTGAAAAAATGGTTCCTGGAGACAAACTACACTCACACACCGCTCGACCTCGAACACCCCAAATCCTTCAGCGAGAAGACCCAGTGGCTCAAGTTGTACGGCGGGTTCGAGGATGTCTATCCCCTCGTTGACAAGTATGCCGTGCGCGAGTGGGTCAAGGAGAAGATTGGCGAGGAATACCTTATCCCGCTGCTGGGCGTCTGGGATCGCTTTGACGACATCGACTTCGACAAGCTGCCGGACAAGTTCATGCTGAAGGTCAACCACGGCGCGGGCTGGAACATCGCCGTGCAGGATAAATCCAAGTTCGATAAGGCGGACGCCAAGCGGAAGATCGAGGGATGGCTTAAGCTGAACTACTGCTACCTGATGGGTGGGTTGGATGTGCAGTACATCCACATAAAACCACGCATCATCGCTGAAAAGTTCATCGAAAACGACGGCGGCGACCTCTACGATTACAAAATTTTCTGCTTCAACGGCGAGCCGAAAATTATTTTGCATATTGAGGATCGCTATACCGACAAGGAGGAACGGATGTTCTTTCTGGATACCGACTGGAACCAGCTGCCCTTCAACATCAATGTGCCGCTGGAACTGGACGCCGATCTGCCCCGCCCGGCGAACCTTGAAAAAATGCTGGACATTGCCCGCACGCTGAGCCAAGGCTACACTGCCGTGCGCGTCGACCTGTACTCGCTCAATGACGGCAGCATCAAGTTCGGCGAGATGACCTTCACCACCGAGAGCGGTATCTCCCGCTGGCACCCGGAGAGCGCTAACGAGTACATGGGCAGCCTCATTCACCTGCCCGGCGTCGACGACTAAGGAGACACCATGCCGAAAGTCAGTATCCTCGTACCCGTCTATAAGGCGGAAAAAACGCTGGACGCCTGCGTCGAGAGCATCCTTGCGCAGACGTTCCCGGACTTTGAGCTGCTGCTCATCGACGATGAAAGCCCGGACCGCTGCCCGGAAATGTGCGATGCCTGGGCAAAAAAAGACCCGCGCATCCGCGCTTTGCACCCGGCTAAGGCAGGGCCCGGCCCGTCCGGCGCGCGCAACGCCGGGGTGCAGGCCGCCGCGGCCCCCTGGCTGACGATGGTGGACAGCGACGACACGATAGCGCCCGACCTTGTGGAAAAGCTGCTGGCGGGCGCGGAGACCACCGGCGCAGAGCTGGTGATCTGCAACGGCTGCCCCGTGACCGAGGACGGCGCACAGCACCCGCTGCCCGCCGACGAGCAGTTCACGAAGGACACGCTGCTGGACGTAGATGCGTTCTGGGACGCCTTCCATACGCCGTGGATCAACCAGTTCACCGGCACGGCCCACCGCCTCTACGCCGCAAGGCTTTTTGACGGCGTGCGCTACCCCGTGGGCCTGCTGCACGAGGATTACTACGTGCTGCCGGATTTAATTGCACATTGCAGCGCTGTTTACTGCATGGCCTTTACGGGTTATTATGTGCTGCGCCACGCGGGCAGCATCACCGACGGTGCGCGCCATGAGGTGCGCCTGGCCATGACGAAAGGCGACATCCACCGCGCCGAATACTTTTTGCGCAACGGCTGGTATGACCGCGCCGAGGGTGCGCTGACCGATGCTGCGCTGTTTTTACACGACAACAAGCGCGCCTACGATTTGACCAAGCCCGGCCACCGCGCGGAATTTGCCGAGACAAAACATGAGCTTTGCCGCGTGTACGATGCGCTGGCCGCCCAAAAGGGGAGCGCGTCGATGAAACTGCGGGCCGCCGCACTGAGGGCGGGGCTGGGCGTGTTTGCCATGTATGTGAGAGCGCGGAGGTGACGAGCAGAGCCCCTCCGGCCATCGCTGCGCTCGGCCGCCTCCCCGCAAAGCGAGGAGCTGGCCGCGAAGCCGGCCTGAGGGGCTTTAGCCCGTTCCCGCCGCCCGAACCCCTCCCCAACAAAACCGCCAACAAAAGGAGCCCCCTCATGCCCACCGTCACCGTTATTATCCCGGTCTATAAGGTCGAGCGCTATCTCGACGCCTGTGTGGAGAGCGTTGTGCGGCAGAGCTATGCGGACTTGGAGATACTCCTCGTCGACGACGGCAGCCCGGACCGCTGCCCGGCGCTCTGCGATGCCTGGGCAGAAAAGGACCCGCGCATCAAGGTCATCCACCGGGAGAACGGCGGTCTGTCCGCCGCGCGCAACTCCGGCATCGACGCCGCCATGGGCGAGTTTTTGCTGTTCGTTGACAGCGACGACTTATTAGAACCCGACGCCGTCCGCCGCGCGGTGGACGCACAACGGCAGCAGGACGCCGATCTGGTCATCTTCAACCTGACCTACGTCGATGAAGCGAACCGCCCGCTGCCGCAGCCGGATTTCAGCGGCTTTACGGATGAGATCCTCGACGAGGACGGCGTCTGGCAGCGCTGCTTTGCCCTGGCGGAAACAAGGATTTACTACGTTGTGGCGTGGAATAAGCTCTACCGCCGCAGCCTGTTCCAACACTTGCGCTATGCCCCGGGCAAACGGTATGAGGATCAGTTCCTGCTGCCCCACCTGCTGGCACAGTGCAAAACCATTGCCTGCCTGGCCGCGCCCGGCTACCGCTACGTGCAGCGCAGCGGCAGCATCATGGCGCAGGGGTCGAGCCGCACCTATCTGGACCGGCCCGAGTACCTGCTGGACTGGTGCGCCTACTTTACCCAAAAGGGCGATGCCCTGCGGGCCGAGGGGCTGCTGAACGACGCCATACAGAACCTTGCCGAAAAGCAGTGCTTTGACCTGTCCACACCCGCCCAACAGGCCCGCTACCGCGCCGCCTGCCGCGCCTGTGCCGACAGCTACACCGCGCTGGCCGCGGCCACGGGGCAGCGCTCGATGCGTCTGCGCGCCGCGCTGCTGCGCATCGGTCTGCCCGCCTACCAAGCCTTTTTGAAACACAAAACCTAAGGAGTTCCACGCATGGAAAAAACGCAACTGCAAAACTACCATGTCCACTACGGCCCGGCCCAGGGCTGGAGCCGTGTTGACCTGCGCGAGCTGTGGCGCTACAAGGACCTGATCTGGCTCTTTGTCAAGCGCGATTTCAACGTCATGTACAAGCAGACGGTGCTGGGCCCGGCGTGGATCTTAATTAACCCGCTCATGTCCACGGCCATGTACTGCGTCATGTTCGGCACGATTGCCCAGCTGTCCACCGACGGCGTGCCGCAGATTCTGTTCTATCTGGCCGGCACGGCGCTGTGGGGCTTCTTCTCGTCCTGCATCAACAAGGTGTCGGGCACGTTCACGACGAACTCCAACATCTTCAGCAAGGTGTATTTCCCGCGGCTGGCCATGCCGATTTCGACGGTGATCTCCGGCCTTATCAACTTTCTTGTGCAGTTTGCACTATTTTTCATCCTGCTGCTTGTCTACCTTGCCAAAGGCGAGGTCGGCCCGCACTGGGGTATGCTGCTGCTGTGCGTGCCGCTGGTGCTGCAGGTCGGCCTGCTGGGCCTTGGCTGCGGCATCATCGTGTCCAGCCTGACGACCCGCTACCGCGATCTGATGGTTGTTGTGACCTTCGGCGTCCAGCTGTGGATGTACGGCTCGCCCGTCGTCTACCCGCTGTCTATGATTACCCACCCCGTCCTGCGCGCCGTCATGGTCATCAACCCCATGACCGCACCGATGGAGAGCTTCCGCTATATCTTCTTCGGCACCGGGCAGGTCACGGGCGTCATGTGGGCGTCGTCGCTGATCTGGACCGTTGCGCTGCTGGCGCTGGGACTGTCGCTTTTCAGCAAGGTCGAAAAGACCTTCGTCGATACGGTGTAAGGGGGCGCGAGTATGTGTGAAAATTCGTTGATGATTCGCGTCGAGAACGTGAAAAAGCAGTACCGCTTGGGGCAGATCGGCGGCGGCACGCTGCGCGGCGACCTGCAAAGCTGGTGGGCCCGCAAGCGCGGCAAGGAGGACCCGAATACCCTCATTGGCACCGACCAGCGCCTGATCGGCACGACGTTTATGGCGCTGAACGGCGTCAGCTTCACGGTCAACAAGGGCGAGGCCGTCGGCATCATCGGCTCGAACGGCGCGGGCAAGTCCACGCTGTTAAAGCTGCTGACCCACGTCACAGCCCCCACCTCCGGCGATATTGACCTGTATGGCCGCGTCGCCTCGATGCTCGAGGTCGGCACCGGCTTCCACCCCGAGATGACGGGCCGGGAAAACGTCTACCTGAACGGCGCGATTTTAGGTATGACCCGCGCCGAAATTGACGCCAAGATGGCGGAAATTATTGAGTTCTCCGAGGTCGGCGACTTTATCGACACGCCGGTCAAGCGCTATTCCAGCGGCATGTTCGTGAAATTGGCATTCTCCGTTGCCGCCCATCTGGACAGCGAAATTATGATCATGGACGAGGTCCTCGCCGTCGGTGACATGAAGTTCCAGAAAAAGTGCCTGACCAAGATGCGCCAGGCTGCCCGGCGCGACGGCAAGACCGTGCTCTACGTCAGCCACAACATGGCGACGATCCGCGACCTGTGTGACCGCTGCATCGTGCTGGACAAGGGCAAGGTCATCTTCGACGGCGACGTGGACGAAGGCATCGCGCTGTACCTCTCCACCAAGTCGCAGGCTGCTGATTTTGTTGATTATTCCGATTTCAAGCGCGATAACTGGTTTAAACGTGACAATCTACGTCTGCAGAGTGTGCGGGTATTGGTGCCGTCCGTCGAGGCCATTGAACGTACCCAGCCTGTGCGGATACACTGCGTTATCAAGGCGCAGGAATCGGTGGAACGTGTTGGACTGCGGCTTGAGGTGCGTGACGAGGTGGGAAATCCGTTGGCAACGTCCTGTCTGTATGATTTGAATCTGCATGAGGGTGATAGTGAGTTCACAGCGCAGTACGATTTGAGCGTGCTCTCGCCAGGCAAGTACAGCAACTATTTCACGCTGTTCACAGCGGGCGAGGGTGGCGCGCACACGGTCGAGGACTGGGTGCCGGGCATTCAGTTCCGTATGGTGGACACCTTCACAAGCGGACATCTTGAGTGGAACGCGAAGGACTGGGGCAGCATCCGTCTGCCGGAGGCCGTGCTGTGCAAGGAGAATGCTGAATGAAAAAGGTCGCTGTACTGTACATTGCGACGGGAAAATACGTGCGCCTGTGGCCGGGATTTCTCGAAAGCGCCGAAAAGTATTTGCTGAAAAGCTGTGAGGTCGAGTATTTCGTATTTACCGATGTCGACCATCTGGCGGAGGAGGAAGACAACCCGTGCATCCACCGGATTTTTCAGGAACCCATGCCTTGGCCGTACACGACATTGCTGCGGTTTGAAATTTTCCTGAAAGCCGAGGAGCAGCTCAAAGCGTTCGATTACATTTACTTTTTCAACGCCAACTGTGAGTTCAAACAGCCAATCACCGAGGAAATGTTGTTGCCGCGCCCGGAGAAGCATGAACATATGGTATTTGTGCTGCACCCGGCATTTTACTGGCGGTATAACTATGAGTTTACCTATGACCACAATCCACGCTGCAAGGCGTACATTCCGATGGGACTGGGGCGTGATTACGTCTGCGGCGGCATCAACGGTGGTGACCGGGACGCCTATCTGAAATTTTGCCACACACTGCAAAAGCGTATCCGGCAGGACAAAGACAGGGGCATCATTGCACTGTGGCACGATGAGTCTCACATCAACTGGTATGCGTTTACCCATCCGCATTACCGCCTGTTGGACGCGAGCTTTTGCTTTTTCCCGGGATGGGATACGGTGAAACCTTGCTATATCTATATCCGTCCCAAAGAGGAGTATTTTGACGTAGATGCGTTTAAGCGTGACCCGCCTAAAACGCAACTTTCCCCGAAAGTGGAAAAATACAACGAATTTATGTTGAAAGCTGCCCGCAAGATTCAGCGCCACATGCCGTGGTTGCCCAGAAGAAAGCGAGAGTAACAAAGGAGCTGTGGATCGAGAACAGCGACTTCTTTGAGGTACCGCCGCCGAAGTTCAAGCGCCTGACGCTGGGCAGCGAGGTCCGCCTGATGGGTGCGTACCTTGTCCGCTGCACCGGCGTGGACAAGGACGAGAACGGCAAGGTCGTGGCCATCCACGCCGAGGCCGACCTTGAGACCCGCAACGGCAACCCTGCCGACGGCCGCAAGGTGCGCGGCACGATCCACTGGGTCAGCTGCGCCCACTGCATCGAGGCTGAGGCCGAGCTGTATGATAAGCTGTTCACCGAGGCCAACATGAACGGCATCCCCGATGATGCCGACTTCAAGGATTATCTGAACCCCGACAGCGTCAAGGTGCTGCAGGGTGCCAAGCTGGAGGAGAGCCTGAAGGACGCCAAGCCCGGTGACCGCTTCCAGTTCGTGCGCAACGGGTATTTTACCCCGGACAGCAAGCATGCGGGCGTGTACAATCGAATCGTCACGCTGAAGGACAGCTTTAAGCTGTAATTTGCAAAAAATGACCCCCATCGGATATAGGGCAGTGTTCATAAAACAGCGAATGGGGCTGTTGCACATCCTCTTAAAAAGAAAGACCGAAGTAAAAGCCAAAAAAGGCTTTACAACTTCGGTCTTTTGCTTTAAGTTTAATAGTTGTGAGCAGAAAAACTCAAAAGCAAGAACAGCATATCGAAATTTTGGAAAAAAGTCA